>JAESFJ010000164.1_pt1 | contig 67452 bp, 66 predicted proteins | sample 9266161 | NCBI WGS metagenome assembly JAESFJ01 (sample SAMN14506165, study PRJNA617096) | algae metagenome | isolation source: Calothrix sp. FI2-JRJ7 and co-occurring heterotrophs from granitic desert soil | place: USA: Red Pass Lake area, Fort Irwin, California | collected 2000-06-01
ACTTGTTACTTGGCTTTCAAACTATTATTTTTTCTCGGTTCGGTTGTTTGCGGCTTCTTTCTCGCCGCCGACTTATTTAAGATAACGAGTCTACAAGAGAATGTCAAGCCTTTTTGGAAAAAATTTTGAAAAAATTTTTAGGCACCCACTCCAACAGCCAGAAACCGCCTTACACAAATAGTTTCCACTGCTAGTAAACATCATCTATAATATACGAGAATATAAAACTAACAATTTTTTGTGTGCCCTTATGTAACTGCGGCACCTGTTCAGCAGGTCGTAATATAGGAGTCGCTGTTGCAGCAGAGTCTTTTGGGTTAGGGTCGTAAGTCTCAATAATGACGGAACGTGTTACCTGTTGCCCTGTGGAGTTAGTAACGTGCAACATCAACGTCATAGTACTAAGCTTTGGGTCAAGATTAAATTTCATTAAGCCCTTGGGAAGTACATTTCCAGGCACCGACAATAACTGCACCTGAGAACCCTCACTCGCATCTGTATTGCAAGACAATATTATAAAATCGTTTTCATCAGTAATTTTTCTTGTTTACCTGGTTTAGCTTTGACTTTATCTTTACTATCAGGTTTATCTGGTTGCGTACTTATAGGGATAAGATACTTTGTCTCCGCAGGTTTCCCGTTAATTTTAAAATCTAAAATTTGAGGAGGACGAAGTAAAATTTTGATGGGTTCACTTAACTTTGGCTCAATTTTTTGAAGATCCTCACCTTTAGGTACAACAGTTATCTCAAATAGATAATCAGCAGGCTTTCTAATTCCTGTTCTGACTTTTTTACATACCAACTCGGCTTCTAGTTTACAGTACGCCTTCAACTCAGCAAGAATACCATCACTAAAATCATAAGTCCTTATTGGACTTAATACCAAACCATTAGGCGCCGCTTTACCTACAATCTGCAACTTTTTAAGCTACTGGGGATTTATAACCAGCAAACTAATTTCGCGATGAATACTGCCTAAATCGGTTAGTCCAACCTGATACAACGCAGATTTATGGAGTACTTGACCAATAAGAGTTCGCAGTCCTGATTGGAGTAAACTTTGCTTCGTTATAACACCACCTTCGCCTGGATTTAAATTCAAAATATCCGGTTGAACTACTATTATTCAAAGTGATGCTGACAATGTGGCGCCTTTATTTGGGTTGAGATTGTTAGTGGCGCCACGCACCCTACAATTTACCTGTGAAGACTCTTTCGGCTGGTCCTGCCATATAAACTCGTTGGTCTATATTTGACCATTCAATTTCTAATAGTCCTCCAGGAAGTTCGACGGTGGCTATACGGTCACATTTTCCTGTTAGTACACCTGCTACTAATGATGCACAGGCGCCTGTCCCGCAAGCTAATGTTATACCTGCTCCGCGTTCCCATACTCGCATTTTCACGTAGTCTCGACGCACTACTTGGATAAATTCGGTGTTGGTTCGTTGTGGAAAAGCTGGATGATGCTCAAATTTGGGGCCAATTTCTTCGAGATTAATTGCTGCGACATCTTCAACGAAGGTAACACAGTGCGGGTTGCCCATGCTAACACAGGTAACTTCCCAGCTTTTACCGTTGACTTCAATTGGATGTTCGACAACTTTTTGGTCAGGAGGACATAGTGTTGTGGGAATTTCTCCTGCTAGTAAGCGAGGTTCACCCATATCTACTTTAACTTGACCGTCAGGCATTAGTTGAGGTGTAATTGTGCCTGCGAGTGTATGAATAAGATATTTGTCGCTTGTGCGTGATGTCGCTTCTAAGTCAGCTAGAAATGCTGCCATACAACGGATACCGTTGCCACACATTTCTGGTTCTGAGCCATCAGAGTTAAATATCCGCATTGTGTAGTCGGTACCGTTTTGACCTGGCATGGCAAAAATTACACCATCGGCGCCGATTCCAAAATGACGGTCGCACAATTCAATCGCTTGGTGTGGAGTGATTGCTGGGGTTAAGGTTGAGCGATTATCAACCAGGATAAAGTCGTTACCTAAACCGTGATACTTAGTAAATTCTATTGCCATTTACCCTCTAGATGAATTATTAAGGATGAAAGTTTATTACTTTATCTTTACTCAAAATGCTTACAGAATTCGATACCTCTTTACCAAGTGTTCGTCAAGTCCAAAACTTGATTAAGGAAACCTCGCAAGTCGAAATAAAGCTGTCAACAAAAGATATTATCAGTGGCAAAATATTATGGCAAGACTTGCAATGCATGTTAATCGAGGATAGCAGTGGTCAAAAAATTACTATTTGGAAGCAAGCTCTCGTTTATATGAAACCACTGTAAATCGACAATTTTTTTAAAGTGTTTTTTGTAACAAACGTGATTTATATCTCTTGCCTCCGTGCCCTCTGCTCCTCTGTGGTAAAATAATATTCTTTTTTACCACGGAGACACAGAATCCACAGAGAGAAGAGTCAAGAGAGTTATGAGAAGCGCGCTTAGTCCGCAAAATTTTCCTAGCACAGGCCAAAAGCCTGTGCTACGCGAACCCGTTACTCTTTTAAATTATCGAGTGGTAGATTATTGTTTCAAGTTTTCGACTTCACCTGCTTTTACAACGGGGATAGGTAGAGGTATTATTATATTGGACGGCGCCAGTAGTTGCTCGAGCTGCTGTAGCGCTGTTAAACTACCACATAGTAATAGCTGGTCACGCGCTTGTAACTCTGTGTGTCCGTCGGGAATACGAATAAATCGACCATCACGACGCATTGCTTGCACTTGCACCCCAAAGGTTGTTTGAAATTCTATTTTTTCAAGTGTTTTACCAATTAATTTACACTCGCTACTGACAAATATCCATTGACATGCACTACTTTGATTGGGAATTGTTGCTTGTCCTCTGGCAAATTCGTCTAAAGCTGCAAATTCGCTATCTTGACCAACTAGTAACAGCTTATCGCCTTCCTCTAATTTAGTTTTACCGTCAGGATAATCGATTTCTTTACCGCTTGCACGCTCGATAGCCATTAAACTAACTCCCGTTAGGTAACGCATATCTGCTTGTTCTAATGTCATCCCTATTAAAGGTGAACCCGAAGGAAGAGGGTACCAGCGACGATTTAAATCTTGTGTAGCTTCCCTTATGCTGCGTCTGGACTCCGACTCGGTTTCCTCTGGACGCAAATCTAAATAATGACGGTCGCGAATTTCTTTCATTTCGCGCTGAATAACTATTGGTGATAATCCTACGTCGGTTAATAAATGTGTTGCCATCTGCAAGCTGGCTTCAAATTCGGGCTGTACTACCTCACGGGCGCCTAATTGGTAAAATGCCTCAATATTCTTATTATTGTTAGCGCGTACAACTATATCTAGATCAGGCGATAATTCTAATGCCCGTTTTAGAGACAACCTACTACTCATTGGGTCGGGAAGCGCAACTGCCATTCCTCTAGCAGCATTTACTCCTGCTGTTTCTAACACATGTAAACTAGCACAATTGCCGTATACATACGGTAATTTTGCTTCACGTAACTGCTGGATTCGGCTTTCTGACTGGTCTATTACAACTAACGGTAAATCATGCATTTGTAATAATTTAACCAGGTTTTTACCTACACGCCCAAAACCACAAACTACTATATGGTCTTTGTAAGGTAAATGTTCCGAAACCTCAATTGGACCAACTTCACCACTAATATATGGCATCAACCAAGGTATTGACTCTATCCAATCAAATACAATCGGCACTAATCGTAGTAAAAACGGTGTAATAATTAGCGTGACTGCTGTTGTACCTAAAATTAACGAATAAATGCGACGCGACACTAAACCTAAAATTTGACCCTTACTAGCAAGCACAAATGAAAATTCCCCAATTTGCGCTAATCCAACACCTGCAATTATTGCCGTCTTTAATGGATAGCGAAATAGTTTAACGATTGGTGTAATAATGGAAAACTTGCCTATCAGTACTAAAGCAACTAGTCCTAATATTAATTCCAGGTTGTTCCATAAAAACAGGGGGTCAATTAACATCCCGATGGAAACAAAAAATAAGCTCGCGAAAATATCCCGCAAGGGTTCCACGTATGTTAACGTTTGGTCAGCATATTCAACTTCTGATATCATCAACCCTGCAACAAAGGCGCCCATTTCAATCGAAAGTCCCAAATATTCGGTTAATATGGCAATACCTAAACACAGCGCCACCACACCTAATAAAAATAATTCCTTACTTTCAGTGCGCGCAAGTAACCTTAATAATGATGGTATTACGAATTTTCCCACAGCAACGGCGCCTGCTGCAAACAACCCAATTTTAACCATCGCCATTAATATAGCTATTCCAATTAATTCGGGTGGTTTATCAAGAGCAGGTAACACGGCTAACATTAAACCTAGCGCCAAATCTTGCACAACTAATATACCCAACAGAACTTGTCCGTGGGCTGTCTCAGTTTCATTACGTTCCATCAAACATTTGAGTACAACTGCTGTCGAAGACAAAGACAAAATTGAACCCAAGAATACACCCTTCGCTGGCAAAGTTCCCCAAAAGCCAGAAAATCCACACACCACAACCGTAACTGCTATTGTTAAAAGTATCTGGGCAGCACCTCCCCCAAGTGCAATACCCTGTACCTTCTTGAGTTCTGCAAACGAAAACTCAACTCCCAGCGCAAATAACAAAAACGCTACACCAAACTGCGCCAATGTCTCGACTTGAATTAATTCTTTTATTAGCCCTAGTCCAGTGGGACCTACAATCATCCCGCCAATAAGGTATCCCAGCAATACAGGCTGTCGCAACAATGCAGCGAATAAACCACCACACGCAGCAACAGCGAGAACTGAAACCAAATCAATTATTAATCTGAAATCTTCTTGCACAGTTTTTAACGAATTATTAAGACTATTAGTCTCAGCATACAAAGTTTTATATATCTATGGAACAACCGAAGCTACAATTTAGACAATCTTGATTAAGAAACGTTCAGCAAAGCAAGGTTTATTAGCAATTGTACTATACCAACTACTAATTTACAGTTACAAAGGTAGCTATATCACATAAAGCTTTCCAAGTTTGGTTTCCGATAACACCATCAACGGTTAAACGGCGGGTACGCTGTACATTTTTAATGGCAGTTTCTGTACCTGCACCAAAATCACCATCCACAGCCCCACCATATAACCCATTATCTTTCAACACTTCTTGTACCATTGCCACTAGTTCATGTTTAGTGCCGCGACGTAGTACTGGTTTATTTACAGGAGCTTTGGCATATAGTGACTTCCAAAGCATTTCGTCAGCAATACCTGTTTGCTTGAGGAAAAATTGGTATTGTGCTGTTTCCACTGCGTGTTCGGTTTCAGAGTCAAATATACCATTAACTGGAAAACGGTCTGGGCCAGGAAGTCTTGGCATTAACAACCGCTGTAACTCTTCTACTTTGGTGCCTTCTGAACCAAGTTGCAGTATAGGATATGAGTTAGTTTGTGCTGGCATAGTATTTACCTCTGTGGACTACTAATTACTACACCACTGTTTTTTGAGTCTGTTCCGGAAGTTTAGGTGATATTACGCTTATTGTTTTACCCGCTAAGAATATGACGCAATTTGTCGCGCTGTTAGTTTCTTTGATTATTGAAGTTCCAATTATTTTATTTTTGCTTTTGTTGTGTTGGCTGAAGGTGTTTTGTATGGATCAGTTTTAAAGTTACATCTGCTGTAAAAAAATATAGCAAAAACTAATGTTTAAGTATATGATACATTAAACATTCAACCATACGGTGAGTTTCCATTGGAAAAATTTCCTTCCCGTGGAGTATTTCTTGAGTCATCATGAAATGCACCATTGAGCCAATCATCATTCTTACTGTTGCTTCGGCATCAGGTATATTTAACTCTGGGTGTTTATTTAGGTACTCACAAATAATTTTAAGTGGTGGTGTCATAATATCGTGAATCCAAGCTTTGGCTAATTCGGGAAAACGTCCAGATTCTCCTATTAATATCCGAACGAAGGCTTGATGCTCTTTATCACTTATCATTCCATGTAGTGCGGTTGTAATTAAATGTCGTAATACAACTTCCGGTTCTCCTTCAAGTGGGAGCTTATCGAATAAATTCTCAAATTTTTTATGCGCGGATTGCTGAATTAAAGCTTTAAATAATCTTTCTTTATCGTGAAAATGGCTATATACTGTCGCTTTAGACACCCCCGCACGCGCCGCAACTCTATCCATACTTGTGCCTGCATACCCATGTGCAAGAAACTCTTGCATAGCGCCAGTTAAGATTTTTTCTATTTTTTCTACAGTCGTCTCACGCTCAATTTCTCTCGTTTTTATACGTGCCATTACTAATACGTTCCGTTTTATATATTAATCAACACATTATCACTTCAAAAATTAGCTATACATTTACCCACAATTAATTATTGAATTTTGTTAGTGTATTTTTGGTTTTTGCTATAACTATCAGAAAATTACATTTTGTAAAAAAATAGCGATTGGTTAAAAGTGTGTTCAGATGTAAGCGCTACACAAGACTCATTAGTAAATCTTATACTTAGAACGGTTAAATAGTAATTAAACGACCGTATTTTAAGTAACAACGTGTGTTTAAATTAACAACAGTTATTTAGATTTAACACGAAATAATTAGCGCTACCGGAAAAATACAACAGATAAATTACCGTTTTATTGGTTAACATGAACTATTTTTATATACCAAAGTAAAGTTACGAAATATAAGAACTTCTGATTTATTCATCTGAACTAGTCGGTTTAGTTTAGCTATATTATAAGACTAAACGGTTTAGTATATACAACCACAGGGCGGTTCTATGGTGCAAAACCACAAGCTCGAATCACCTCAACCCAGGCGCCCATTAATTATTAAGTTGATTATTGGTGCCTTAATTGCTGGGGGTATTGGAATTTTTATAACTAATCGGGTTCGGGAAGCGTCGGCTCCAAAACCTGTTGCAGTGGCGGCACCCCAAGTAACTACGGTTACAGCGTTAGGAAGACTTGAGCCTCAAGGTGAGGTCATAAAGTTAACGGCGCCAACATCGAATCAAGGTACCAGGGTTGAGCAATTATTAGTCAAAGAGGGAGATGTCATTCGAGCAGGACAGACTATAGCGGTGATGGAAAACCGCGACCGTCTATTAGCGTCGATGCGAGAAGCAGAAAAAAAAGTTGCTGTCGCCAGGGCACAATTAGGACAGGTAAGAGCAGGCGCCAAACAAGGAGAATTAACGGCACGAGGTGCAGAAATTAATCGCTTACAAGCGGAATTAACAGGAGATATTAGAACACAACAAGCAACAATTGCCAGACTTGAAGCCCAATTAAAAGGAGACTCAGCAACACAGCAAGCCACAATAGACCGTTTAGAAGCAGAATTAACTGGACAAAGACAAGCTCTAAGAGCAACAGTCGCGCGCATCGCAGCAGAAAGACGCAATGCTACTGCTGATGTGCAACGCTATGAAAGTTTATATAAAGAAGGTGTTATATCTAGTCAAGAGGTAGATAGACGTAGGTTAAGTGCCGAAACGTCAACTCAACAGTTATTAGAAAGTCAAGCAACCTTAAATCGTACAATTGCAACATTAGAGCAACAAATAAAAGAAGCAGTAGCAAACCGCGATAAAACCATAGCCACACAGCAACAACAAATTAACGAAGCGAAAGCAACTCGCGATAAAACTGTAGCAAGTACACAGCAGCAAATTAACGAAGCGAAGGGTACTCTGGCACAAACTGCGGAAATACGACCAACTGATGTTACTGCTGCTCAAGCTGAAATTGAAAGTGCAGTAGCAACCGTTGAACGCATTCGTGCTGAACTCGCTTTGGCTTATATTCGGGCGCCTAAAAACGGCAGAATTTTAAAGATAAATACGCGCGCGGGTGAAACCGTAGGAAGCGAGGGAGTAGTGGACTTTGGCGAAACGAATCAAATGTACGCCGTTGCTGAAGTTTATCAAAGTGACATTAATAAAATACGCAAAGGACAAAAAGTTCAAGTTAGTAGCGACTCGTTACCCCAAAAGTTAGAAGGAATTGTTGACTGGGTAGGGTATCAAGTTCAACGTCAAAACATAATTAACGCTGACCCATCCAGCAATATTGACTCCCGCATTATTGAAGTGCATGTCAAACTCGATGATGTGTCGAGCTTACAAGCAGCAAGATTTACAAATTTGCAAGTGCAAACAGTAATTCAATTGTAATAAAAATTTTTAATGATTTAAAATCTAACATGTTTCAAGAATTACAGCGTCGCACTCCACTGGGTTGGTTACAACTGACTCACGAAAAAGGTAGGTTTTTAGTAGCATTGGCAGGTATTGCTTTTGCCGATGTACTAATGTTTATGCAGCTTGGGTTTCAGTCAGCGTTGTTTGATAGTAATACTCGGTTACACCGTAGTATGCAGGCTGATATTTTTTTAATTAGTCCCCAAGCACGTAATTTGGCTAATATGTCCTCGTTTACTCGTAGGCGCCTTTTTCAAGCGATGGATGTACCTGGGGTAAAATCAGCAGACCCAATGTATGTTAATTTTCTAGATTGGAAAAATCCTCAAACGGGTAAAAAAGCTACGGTACTTGTGGCAGGTTTTCAGCCAGATAAGTCAACTTTTGATTTACCCGAAGTTACAAGCCAACTTAGCAAAATGAAGTTACCTGATACTGTTTTATTTGACCGTGCCGGACGTGGTGACTATGCCGAAATGATATCAACAGTTGACGCTGGTAAATCTGTTAGTGCAGAAATTGATAGACGTACAGTTAAAGTTAGTGGGCTGTTCAAAGTCGGCGCCTCATTTATTGCCGATACGACTTTGATGACCAGTGACCAAAATTTCTTGAGATTATTTCCCCGCCGTGATGCTGGTAGTGTGAGTTTGGGGTTATTACAGTTACAGCCAGGTACAGACTCAGTATTAATTGCCAAGCAACTACGTTCTTACTTAGGTAATGATGTTCGAGTTTTAACAAAAGAAGAATTTATTACGTTTGAAAAAGAATATTGGCAAACAAATACCGCCATAGGTTTTATATTTAGCCTTGGGGTGGGAATGGGATTTTTGGTCGGTGTGATTATTGTTTATCAGGTGCTTTCCACTGACGTTAATGCTCATATGAAAGAGTATGCGACTTTCAAAGCAATGGGGTATCGAAATTCGTATTTATTAAGTGTGGTATTTGAAGAGGCAATCATTTTAGCTATATTAGGGTTTTTACCAGGTGTGACTGTATCATTTGGGCTATACGCAATGACTCGTAATGCAACAAATTTACCAGTTATAATGACTATGGCGCGAGCAATTCAGGTGCAAGTTATGACAATTATTATGTGTATGATTTCTGGCGCCATTGCTACACGTAAAGTTCAATCCGCTGACCCAGCCGATATGTTTTAAAGAGAGAAAATATGGAAAATTTAATGGGAATGGAATCTGTTATCTCGGTTCAAAATCTTGACCATTTTTTTGGTAGCGGTCAACTGCGTAAGCAAGTGTTGTATGACATTAACCTAGAAATTAGACGCGGCGATATTATTATTATGACGGGTCCTTCTGGTTCAGGTAAAACTACACTATTAACTTTAGTCGGTGGCTTACGTTCGGCACAGTCGGGTAGTTTACGTGTTCTAGGAAATGAATTAGTTGGCGCCAATGCGGGACAACTTACACAAGCACGTCGTAAGCACGGTTATATTTTTCAGGCACATAATTTACATGGAAGTTTAACGGCATTACAAAATGTGCGGATGGGTTTAGAGGTTCATAAAGGTATTTCACCCAAAGAAATGAACCAACGTGCTGCTTTGATGTTAGAGCAAGTTGGATTAGGACACCGTGCAAATTATTTTCCAGATGATTTATCGGGAGGTCAAAAACAACGGGTTGCTATTGCCCGTGCGCTTGTGGGTCATCCAAAAATTGTTCTAGCAGATGAACCGACTGCTGCACTTGACAGTAAATCTGGTCGAGATGTCGTTAATTTGATGCAAACCCTCGCCAAAGAACAAGGGTGTACCATTTTGCTCGTAACCCACGACAACCGTATTTTAGATATTGCCGACCGAATTGTTCACATGGAAGATGGAAGACTGGCACGAAATGAGGAATTGGTGGCAGCAAGCTAAAATCCGCTTCTATTTGAAGTCTGATTTGAATAAATACGTATATTCGTAAAAATTAAGACTTTTAAAAACCTTGCTTTTGTACAGCGTTTATACATAATATAATGGACGGTTTAAATTACTAAGCAATTTAACCGTGTACAAACATCTGCTTTTTGTGGGAAACACTGTAGCTAATGATTTAGTCTTTAGTACCGCAAAGGCGATATTGTGTTGTGTAAATTTATGACAAAGATAGACCGTATTAGTAACTTAAGTAATCAGTTTAATGCTTCCATATCTGGATTCAAAAAAGTGTTTCCTATTGCCAGCATTGCGTTGGCAGTAGCAATGCCAATAGTTTTGTCTTCACCTGTCAAAGCCTTACAAGTACAAATGACTCCACAGTCTCCGCGATTAGGGGATACGATTTCGGTAATTGTGAGCTTGGATAATCCAGCCAATGGTGGCAATGTAACTGTTAGTAGTGGTCAAGAGACTTATACGGCATATGAAATTGCTCCAAATAAATATCGGGCATTTATTCCTACTACCCCCTTGGAAAAGCCAGGTGGACGCACAGTAAAAATCAGTGGTGGTGGAGAGACTAAAAATCTAACACTCCAAGTAGGCGCCCGTAAATTTCCAGTACAACGGATAAATTTACCACCTGGTAAAGCTGGAGTTAAAGCAACCGAACTAGAACTTCGACGTGCGCGTGAATTCCGCGAAGTGCGTACTCCTGAAAAGTTTTGGAAAGGTACTTTTAAACGACCGAACCAAGGACGAATGAGTACACAATATGGTGTTAGACGCTACTATAATGGAGTGTTTGCGAATGATTACTATCATCGCGGACTAGATTATGCAGGCGCCTCTGGTACAACCGTCGTAGCTCCAGCAGCGGGACGTGTTGTATTAGTAGGAACTGTAGCACAGGGCTTTAAAGTTCATGGTAATGTGGTCGGTGTTGACCACGGGCAAGGGGTAGCAAGTATTTTTATGCACCTCAGACAAATTTCAGTCAAAGAAGGCGATTTTGTACAGCCCGGTCAAAAAATAGGTACAGTTGGTTCCACAGGTGCCTCGACAGGTCCTCATTTACACTGGGGTTTATACGTTAATGGCAAAAGTGTTGACCCGATGCCTTGGCTAAATGGCACTGCTGAAAAGTAAGTTATAAATGAAGTGACAAAGTAAATTATGAAGTAAAAATGCACACAGATGCGTATTTGCTACATAATTTACTTGTAGACTGTTTACAATTGACTTTTAGTAAGCAATTATAGATTCGATTGATACCGTCCCTACCTAAACTTGGATGGCTTAAAAAAAAGATGAGTAATATGAGTATAGGAAAAATTGTAGAACAAGCTCTCCAAGATGGTTATTTGACACCTGCTATGGAAGCTGAAGTTGGGCGAATCTGCGACCATGCGTCAGAATTGTCAATTGAAGAGTACATGGCGTTAGACCGCTTGATGGGGTCACTATTAACAGGTGAGGTAGTGGCGGTACCTCGCAAACAGTTTATTAACGTCATGGAAGATTTGGTATTGACTGAAGCAGTTGCCCGGGTCGCCGAAATTGAAGCAACAAGCGAAGGGTCTTTAGATGTTGGTGATATTGCAGCTTACGCACTCAACCGTCTTCCACCCCTTTATGCTACTACCGAAGAAGGCGCCAGTTGGCAACGTGCGCGCGCTAAAACTGAACTGCAAGAGTTAATTAGCCAACAAGTTAGTGAAGCAATAGCACGTAACCTCGACAGACCCAACGATGATAAAACTGTGTTGACTCCTAAGAACACAGGTAATGAGGTATTGCGTCAAGTTAGCACCTTGCTTCAAGCTTATGCTCCTGCGTTTGAGCAAAAAGCGCAGTCTTAATGGCGAACTTCAACGACCGTTCCAATTTTCACTTGGTCGTAAAGCATCCGAACATCGGGGTTACGCATTCTGAGACAACCGTGAGATACTGGGTTTCCTACTAACGTCTCGTCTGGTGTTCCGTGAAACCCTATTTCCCCATCTTTAGCTGATAAAAACCCAATCCATCTATCTCCCAGAGGACTATCTTCACCTGCGGAAAAAACTTTACCAGTAATTGGATGGCGCCAAATAGGGTCGTGTTGTTTATGCATGACTTGAAATATACCCGTAGGAGTTTCCCAACCTTTTTTACCAATACCTGTGGGATAACTAGCGATAACCTCGCCCTTTTGATACACATAAACTCTTCGATTACTTAAATCTACAACCAAGCGCAGCTCCGAGTTCAATGCTTGTTGAGATTTTTGCCCGGTCAATTTGACATCGGGTGATGTAGCTATTGCTGCATCTCCTGCTGTTGCTCTTATTTGACCTTGTTTGAGAAAGCTTGTAAATCTTTCTACCAGTGAAGGTTCACTTTTAGCAGGTGGCGCCTCAGAACGAGTTGCCACTGGCATCATCGCACGATTTGAGCTAGAAATATGCCAGCGTACTGCAAGCGTTAGTAAAGATGTACTAAAGCAAAGTAGCATGACTATGCGCGCTATAGATTCATTTTTGACCATCGAAGAAGCTCACTTTCAAACTACATACACATTAAATATAATAAGCGGCGCTTATTTATCAAGACTAACTATCTATCTAGATTTGTCGTATCCGAATTTAGTGCCCAACATAAAAAATTTATAATATTTTTTTGATTTCCTTACGAATATGGTAATAGGAAAGGGCACACTAGAATTGTGAGGGTAAACCGTAAGCGCCGCGTTAACTGGTTCTGGATTATTTAAGTCTTAACAAGTTAAGACAAGTTAAAGCATTTGGTAAGAACATAGACTCCCAGGAACTCAGTTAGCGTAGCAGACAATCATACTTTGGTGTGGGTGGGAGAAAAATTATGTTTAAAAAATTATTGCTAGCGATTACAATTACATTTTCGCTGAACCTGTGTTTAGAGACCCGACAACAAGAGCGCACTAATACAGATACGAGTTTTCAGCAGAAAGCGCAAGTAGAGCAAACAAGTACAATTTTGGTGTCTGTGCCACAAAACAAAAAGTAGGTACAAGCATATAGGACTTATGCGATTGGCACATAAAAATCGTGGGGTGGAATGGCGCTTACTTAACGTAATTAATGGTGCGTGAAAGCACTGTATTTTGCGTTACATTGATTGATAGTAATAGCTTTCACGCACCCTACCCGATTTTATTGGCGCCTCAAAATGCTCTTTGTAAGTGCCATTCAACCGTAGGGTGTGTGACGCTATGAAGAAATTTTAACGTAGCGATAAAATTTGTAGCGTCACGCACCAGTAGATATTATGGTGCGTGAAAGCACTTTAATATACGTTACATTGATTGGTTGTAATAGCTTTCACGCACCCTACCCGATTTTATTGGCGCCTCAAAATGCTCTTTGTAAGTGCCATTCAACCGTAGGGTGTGTGACGCTATGAAGAAATTTTAACGTAGCGATAAAACTTGTAGCGTCACGCACCAGATGCCAATTGTGACAATATCGTAAGTCCTGGCATAAAGAAACCGGGCTTCTATATGAAGAATTAAATTTTTTAGTAAAATCTTTATAAGAAGCCCGGTTTCTCTTCGAGACACAGAGTATATGTACACCATCCTAATAAAAGGCGCCTTCCTGACGGAATGACGTTACAACTGCTGCATCGAAGTAAGTATCATTTCTGTATGCACTCAATAACACTTACATGTAAGAAACCTCTTACATGTAAGTGCTAGATAGCCAAAGAGTTATCTTTTACATTAAATGAAATTGGCACAATTTAGATACATCGGTGTTACAGTCTAAAATCCGTCACTATCCCCAGGAACAACTGACTGATTAGGATGTCTAATAGATAGGGATGTTAAAAAGCCAGTACGATCTATGAGTCAATCGATTACTGTGTCCTGGTCGCAAATCGATACCAGGCTTCCGGAACAAAAGGAAGTGCAAGCTGACAAACTCTCAAACCACGATTTGATATTACGCTGTCAAGAAGGACTGCGCCCTGAACGTGCTGCCTTTGCGGAACTAATGCGCCGTTATCAATCTCAGGTAGAGAGAGTTTTATACCACCTAGCTCCTGACTGGGCAGATAGAGCAGATTTAGCTCAAGAAGTCTGGATAAGAGTATTTCGCAATATCAGCAAGCTGCAAGAACCCGCTAAATTCCGGGGTTGGTTGAGCCGAATTGCCACGAACTTGTTTTATGACGAGTTACGGAAGCGTAAACGGGTTGTTAGTCCACTGTCGCTTGATGCTCCCCGCTCGGTAGAAGACGGCGAAATGGATTGGGAAATTGCTGGTGATACACCAGGTCCGGAAGAAGAATTAACTACTCGTGAATTTTACGAGCAATTACGTGACGCAATCGCTGATCTGCCCGAAGTATTCCGGACTACAATAGTCCTTAGAGAAATTGAAGGCATGGCTTACGAAGAAATTGCTGAGATTACAGGTGTATCTTTAGGTACAGTAAAATCTCGCATTGCGCGCGCTCGTACAAGGCTGCAATCACAATTGCAAAGCTATCTTGATGCATAAGTAGTAATGGTTAGCCATTATTACTTGAGGCAGAATTGTATAATAAATTAAAAAAAGTTAGAGATTAATCGAGTGCTTCTGCCGAAAGAAATAGCCAGAATTTCTCACCTTTGTCCGATTTATTTACCCGTGTTTGAATTGGTAATGGTGTTAATATGAATACTAATTCGCAATTTAATGACCGTTCTCAGTCGCAGGCAAATCAAAACCTGTCGTCCGAGGATGTAAAGCATACCAATGATTTTACGGGCGCTATGGATATGGTGAAGCGTGACCGCTTCGAGTTATTAAGTGCATACCTCGATGGTGAGGTAACAGCAACAGAACGCAAGCAAGTGGAAGAGTGGTTGGTAAATGACCAGTCAGTCAAAACACTTTATACTCGACTGTTAAAATTACGGCAATCTTTGCGAACTCTACCAATCCCAGAGTCGCAACAGCCAGTTGAAGAAACAGTTGAGCAGGTTTTAGGTAAACTAAAGCGTCGGCGTCTAAAATTAGCAGGATTGTTTGGGGGAGCTGCAATTGCAGCTTGTGCTTTCGGTGCCTTATCAGGGATATTCTCTGGCGATTCAAGAGTTATTCAATTTGCATCGCAGCCCGTATCACAACCTATTGCCACCAAACCCAATGCTTCGTCTAAAACACTGATGGTTGCCCTTAACCAGCCAATATTTCCAATTCCTAAAACAGAAGTGGCGCCAAATCCAGTTGAAAGGCAGCGGCAAACACCCGACGCCGAAAATGGATTATATTAAAAGCTTATTAATTAACTAAAGCTGATAATTAAAGCCTATATTAGGAGAATTTATTGTTTGGAAGCACTCCATAAACCATCATCCTGTAACGTTCCGCCCAATTGGTGAACAAGCTTTTCTTCCATAAGATAAGCCCAAACTTCACCGATGCGTTGCGGGCGCCCAGGAGTGGTATTTGTGTGGTCTTGACTAAATATATTAATGTATCGACGGTTATAGAGATTTTCTGAACTTTGTCGAGAGGGGTGATAGTCCTCAAGCTCATCAAGTTCAGCCAAAATATCTGAATCAGCAAAAGAGAGCATATAACCCCAAACAGGACTATTTCCCAGCGTCATTGCCGGATACCCCTGTGGAAGGGAATAAAGCTTACCCATTGTAAAAGCGGGCAGGGTATCAATAACCCTGTCCGCACAATATTTTGTATAATTTTCTTCACCCGGTTTGAGAGTTCCATAAACAAACACTTTAATCACAATTAACCCTCAGTAATTTAATAGCAGAACCAGAAAAAGTGCCAGTTGAATATCTGTCACAAACAATTAATAGATTGTAGGTTGGGTTCCGGCTTTGCATAACCCAACCAAAATAACAAATCTACTAAATATTTTTACCACAGAGACGCGATTGATCGCGTCTCTACGCAGAGAAAGAGAGATTGGCGCCTCAACTCTAGAATAATATTATGTAATTTCGCGGTTAACATAAATAATTATTTATGATAATTTTTGTAGAAGTGTGATAAATTGGAAAATTTTAATAGCTATATACCATCCTCATAAGATAGCAAAAAATGAAAATTGCCTTCGCCACAACAGATAAAGTCAATATAAACTCCGACTTTGGGAGTGCCGAAAAATTTGATATCTACGAAATATCAAAATCTGGGTATCATTTTTTAGATACTATTTGCGTAGAAAAGCAACCTGAAACAACCCAATATGGTTATAAAAATAAAGATAATATATTGAGGGTAAATAAAGGTGAGAGTGATTCCGATATAGCAACTGTAATTGATGCACTTAATGACTGTACAATAGTTTATACTACCTCAATTGGCCCCGTACCCGCAGCAAAACTAATAAAAAATGGTATCACACCAATGACACCAGAATTAGACCAAGAAAAAATTACTTCTATCCTTGATAGATTATTAATAGCAGTAAAAGGAAATCCCGCGCCTTGGTTGCGTAAAGTTTTACAACGAGAAAATCAACGTACTGAATAATAGAGCTATTCAGCTAAAATTTTGATTCAAGTGAATATATTTTTGGCAAGAGTATAAATACTCAAATATGGCGTGTATCTGGTTCTGCTGTCAATACAAATGAAATACTATGTCACAATAACTAAGCAGAAACTAAGATTAATAAGATTAACGCATTAGGAGTATTAGCAGTGGAGTCTCGATACAACCCAGCAGACATTGAGGAAAAATGGCAAAACACATGGACTGAACTTGGCTTAGACAAGACTGTCACCGATAGCGACAAGCCAAAATTTTATGCGCTGTCTATGTTCCCGTATCCTTCGGGAAGCTTGCACATGGGTCATGTCCGCAACTACACCATAACTGACGCTATCGCGCGCCTCAAAAGAATGCAAGGGTATCGGGTACTACATCCGATGGGTTGGGATGCTTTTGGTTTACCTGCGGAAAATGCTGCTATTGACAGGGGTGTTCCTCCGGCAAAGTGGACTTATCAAAATATTGAACAAATGCGGCAACAGTTAAAGCGTCTCGGTTATTCAATTGACTGGGACTGTGAAGTTGCTACTTGTTCGCCCGATTATTATAGATGGACGCAGTGGATTTTCTTACAGTTTTTTGAGGCAGGTTTGGCTTATCAAAGAGAAGCTGCGGTAAATTGGGACCCTGTAGACCAAACTGTAATAGCAAACGAACAAGTTATCGATGGACGTTCGTGGCGTAGCGGCGCCATTGTTGAGCGAAAATTATTACGGCAGTGGTTTTTAAAGATTACCGATTATGCCGAGCAGTTATTGAACGACCTTGATAAATTGCCAGGATGGCCCGAGCGTGTCAAATTAATGCAGGCTAACTGGATAGGTAAATCTACAGGTGCCTATTTAGAGTTTCCCGTAGTTGGAAGCAATGAAAAAATAGCTGTATATACAACACGTCCTGATACAGTTTACGGTGTTAGCTATGTAGTGTTGGCGCCAGAACATCCATTAACAGAGAAAGTTACAACAAAAGAACAAAAAGCAGCAGTTGAAGCATTCGTACAGGAAGTTAGCAACCAAAGCGAGATGGAACGTACTGCTGAAGATAAACCTAAACGCGGTATATCTACAGGTGGTAAGGCAATTAATCCATTTACAGAAGAGGAAATTCCTATTTGGATTGCTGATTATGTATTGTATGAGTACGGTACAGGCGCCGTAATGGGTGTACCTGCACATGATGTACGCGATTTTAAATTCGCTAAAGACCAAAATTTGGCAATTAAAGTTGTAATTGTTGCTGATGGTGAAACAGAAACTGAATTAAAAGCTGCTTATACTGAAGCTGGGGTGTTGGTAAATTCACAGCAATTTGATGGCATGGCTTCGGGTGATGCTAAGAAAGCGATAGTTGAGTATGCAGAAAAACAAGGTTATGGTAAAGCGCGTATTCAATATCGTTTACGTGATTGGTTAATTTCGCGTCAGCGTTACTGGGGCGCCCCTATACCTATTATTCACTGTCCCAACTGCGGCACCGTTCCAGTTCCCGATGCTGATTTGCCTGTACAGTTGCCTGATAATGTTGAGTTAACAGGGCGAGGTGGTTCGCCATTAGCTTCTTTGGAAAGTTGGAAAAATGTACCTTGTCCAAGTTGTGGTACACCAGCACAAAGAGAAACCGATACGATGGATACTTTTATTGATTCATCGTGGTATTTTTTACGGTTTACCGATGCCAAAAACGAGAACAAAATATTTGAGCCTGGTAGAGTCAACGATTTTATGCCCGTTGACCAATATGTAGGTGGTATAGAACATGCGATTTTACACTTGTTGTACTCGCGGTTTTTTACTAAAGTATTGCGCGATAGAGGTTTATTAAACTTTGACGAACCCTTCCAAAGATTGTTAACTCAAGGAATGGTACAAGGTTTAACTTATATGAACCCCAATAAATCAGATAAAGATAAGTGGGTTCCTACGAGTTTAGTTAATGCAGCAGACCCTCGCGACCCCAAAACAGGCGAACCTTTACAGCTTGTTTACGCTACCATGTCCAAATCTAAAGGAAACGGTGTGGCGCCAGAAGATGTCATCGCCAAATATGGTATTGACACCGCGCGCATGTTTATATTGTTCAAAGCACCACCAGAAAAAGATTTGGAATGGGACGAAGCGGATGTTGAAGGACAATTTCGTTTCTTAAATAGGGTATGGCGCCTTGCTACAGAGTTTATCGCTGCTGGTAACACCAAAAAACAAGTCAATAAAAACGAATTAACCAAATCAGAGAAAGACTTAAGACGGGCAATTCATATTGCTATTAAGGAAATTACAGAAGACATCGAAGGTGGGTATCAATTTAATACTGCAATCTCTGAGTTAATGAAATTGAGTAATGCGCTTGCAGATGCGGACTGTAAAAACTCACCTGTATTTGCCGAAGGTATAAACACTTTAATTGTGTTATTGGCGCCGTTTGCTCCTCACATCGCTGACGAATTATGGCATCAATTAGGCAATAAAGAATCAGTTCATATTCACTCATGGTTAAAATTTGAACCAGAAGCCTTAGTTGTAGATGAAATTACCTTAGTAATTCAAATCAACGGCAAAAAACGCGGAGACTTACAGGCGCCTGCCACTTTAGATAAAGCTGGTTTAGAACAATACGCACGTGACTCTGAAGTAGCACAGCGTCATCTCGAAGGCAAAGAGATAAAGAAGGTAATTGTTGTACCTGGTAAATTAGTCAACTTCGTTGTTGGTTAAAGTTTACATCAATTTGTGAACCATTGGTTCACAAATCAGAAGTAGGGTGGGCATTGCCCACCATACAAATATACTTATGCACAACAATTTTTTAGCAACGTATATGAAAATTTATGATGTTGTGATAGTTGGCGCCGGACCAGTTGGACTAGCAACAGCGCTTGGTTTACGTCAGCGTGGAATTGAAAATATTTTAGTTATCGACCAAACGCGCGCGTTTAGAAAAGTTGGTCAAGTAGTAGACCTTTTACCAAATGGTTTAAAAGCCATTAAGTATATTAATCCTAACGCTTACGAAGCCGTCAAAAACATAGCTATACCACAAAATCAACCTCAGAAACCATCACCTGTATGGCTTTATAAAGATTTACAAGGAAAAAACGTATATTCAACCCATTTAAGTTTTGATGACTGGTTTGAAAAATATGGAGAAGGACGTGTTTCTGTAAGTTGGTATGATTTACAAACTTGTTTAAGAGAGTTACTACCTGAAAACATCGTAAAAATTAATAATCGCTGCGTAAATATTGAAGAAAAATCAGAAAATAACTGTGTGCGAATAGACAGCGTATCTGATGCTAGTGTAAATAATAACCCTTATGCGTATTGGGAAGAAGAGAAAGATGTAGAGGCGCCAACACAACAATTTGAAACAAAATCTTTTCAAGCAAAACTAGTAGTTGCAGCAGATGGAATCAATTCTACAGTTCGTAAAGTAATTTACCAAGATACTTCACATTCTGCCTTTGCACAACCTGAATATTCCAAATATGCTGCTATATTCTGTCGTGACATTGAAATACCATCACAACTACATACACAACTCGAAGAAAAATATTTTAGTGAAGCATCAATTTTAACAATAGGTAATCACGCAGTACATAATACTTCAACAGAAAACCCAAGGTTAATGTTATTTCGTAGAGGTAGTATTGGATATATATTACACATAGCCTTACGCTTAGAAGCAATACAAAATGCATCTGAAAACGCATTAATAGAAATAGCTTTCCAAGAATTAGAAAAAGCAGGCTTTCCAGAAGAATTAAAACAACTAGTGCGTTTATCTTCTCCTGCCAACATGCAACAGCGTCCTTACTATATTCACCGTGCAATACCTCATTCCAACGCAGCAGAACTAACATGGAGTTTAGGACGCACCGTATTAGTAGGCGATGCAGCACACGGAATGCCTCCTTTCATGGCACAAGGCGCCAACCAAGGTTTTGAAGACGCACTCGCAATTACAACCCAAATTCATAAAATTGCCCAAAATAATAATTGGGACAATATGCAGGCAATAACTGAGAGCTTTGAAATATATGAGAAGTATAGGCGCCCGTTCATGGAATATATGCAACATGCGACATTGACGCGCTTCCCTGTAGCATCAGACGAGTTATCAGAGGAATATGGGCAAAAAGTATATTGTCGCAATTTAGATTCGGCTGTTGGGGTAATGGTATAAATGGAATTGAGAATCTCCATGTTAATAGCAGAATTCCATTAAGAGATTCCCAAAAATTAAATTAACAAATTTCTGTTGAAATGGTTTTCCGCAGTTTATATTTTTTCAACCGCGCGCAATTACAAAATTCAGAGTTACAACTTATACCTTGGTTGATGGAACATCATCGGTCAATGGGTCTTATTAAAGCTGTTCGCAGGCGACACAGGACTAATGCCCAAAGGTGGCTTTACATATGGGCACCAGCCTTAACGGGCACGCCAATGGCGAGGACACCCATCCCACAAGAATCATTTAACCATCCCTGGCGCCACCCACCCTACATTTAAAAATCCTTATTAAGATTGCATTTAAGCTTATTCAACATAATGTAGGCACCGACTTTATATTACCTAAATACACGGGATCAGCATGTCACGCATTATTTGTCAAATATCTAGGAATGCTATATTGTAAAAAACAACATTTTAAGTTTTATGATTATATCTATACATCAACTATACAGTTACTAACTTGATAGTTAACCATGCAATTGTATAATATTTAAAATTAGGTAGTATAATGTTGCTGCCATAAAACTACGTATCATGCACCAAAATTATAAACAGGTGTTTTGATTGGACGAAAAGATTCTTCTGGGTTTAACATCATAAAGTGCAAGAGTTTTATTATATTGAAGTTTGAGACACCTTGGAATCAAGGTGTCTTTACAACTGTGATTTACATTAACTGGGTAGTAATGAATTTTATAACTAAAAATCATCTGATGTAATGTAAATCAAAGTCTTTAAGATGGTAGATGCATTAAAATGAGTTTACATTGTTAAAAAACTTAAAGATTAAGCTTTTTCTTGTTCTTTAATATGAAACCTAAGCCAAATATTCCAAGTGCTGCTACAGTTCCAGGCTCTGGCACTGTCACCGCGTTTTTAGTTTCTAATGGTAGTTGAACATTTGTAGCTGCTGTTTGGGTTTGAGCTACAGGTGGATTACTTTCAGATTGTTGAGTAGTTTGTGTCGATGCAGTTGCTGTTTGGGTTTGAGCTACAGGTGGATTACTTTCAGATTGTTGAGTAGTTTGTGTCGGTGCAGTTGCTGTTTGGGTTTCAGCTACAGGTGGATTACTTTCAGATTGTTGGGTAGTTTGTGTCGGTGTAGTTGAAGTTTGGGTTTCAGCTACAGGTGGATTACTTTCAGATTGTTGGGTAGTTTGTGTCGGTGTAGTTGAATTTTGGGTTTCAGCTACAGGTGGATTACTTTCAGATTGTTGGGTAGTTTGTGTCGGTGTAGTTGAAGTTTGGGTTTCAGCTACAGGTGGATTACTTTCAGATTGTTGGGTAGTTTGTGTCGGTGTAGTTGAAGTTTGGGTTTCAGCTACAGGTGGATTACTTCCAGATTGTTGAGTAGTTTGTGTCGGTGTAGTTGAATTTTGGGTTTCAGCTACAGGTGGATTACTTCCAGATTGTTGAGTAGTTTGTGTCGGTGTAGTTACAGTTTGGGTTTGAGCTAGTTTTAAGACTTCTGTATACTCAAAGGTAGACGAAGCGGCGCCTTTAGGAAGCTGATTCTGTTGATATGATGAAGTTAAAATAAACAATTGACCTTCTCCAGGTCCCATGTTGTCAGATTTATTGTTACCTGCTTTGACAGTATAAGCAATAAGTTGAGAGCCTGGATATTTTTGTAAAATACTTGTTGGGTTATATGTTGTTGTGCTTGCTCCAGCAGAGAAATTATCAATTTTAACCTTGGTGATACCTGAAGAAGTTTGAATGTAAAGAACAACGTTTGATAAATCTTTTCCGTTAGGAGAGTTAATTGTCAAAGCTTGCGCTAGCGAAACTCCCATCATTGAGACAAGAGTTGCAAACCCAATAGCAGTTCCTAATACATAGCGAACAATTGTTGGCATCAAGTTATTTTTCATTTTTTTAAATCGTTGGCAGTTTTGTATTTATCTTCAACCGTCATCATGCTAACTATAACTACAAATCAATGACAACATATAAATTACTTAATTTGTTTTTAGAGTATTTAGCCATAACTATATAAAGCTATTTCATAATTTTATTAAAAATTATATTTTTGTACGTAAAATCCACATTTAAATAATGATTATCAAAATTAGGTCAATATATTTATTGCTTGTAACAGCTTGTCTAGGTCTGCATTAGAAATTAAAGTTATTTTTTACTGAGATTTGACGGTCATAATCATGCTGAAAGTGTGGCACTTGGCGCCCATCACTCAAGAACACGTGCTATTATTGTGATGCCTGTAACTTCCCACAAGTAAAGGTCAACGCAGTACTGTAATATTGGCGCCATAATAAAATTACGTATTATACACCTAATGTATAAACGTGTGTTGCCCTGCGCGAAAAGATTTGTCTGAGTTCTATATAATCTGCTGCAACCGTTCTAATATGTGTGGAGCATAAAATTACTCGCCAGTATTAAGATGAACTCGCGCAGGTACATCTTCAATTAAAAACAGTTTGCCATTAACTTCTAAACTATAAGTTACTTCTTGCTCTACTAATACGTCATCCCAATCATTTGCCATTGCTAGTTCTGCTTTTAGTCAAGCTATCTTTTCTTTGCTACCATGTAAAAAACTTGCAACAATAAATATATAATTTAGCTTAAAACTTTGATACTATGGTGCAAACTGAAGCTAAAGCATTAACGCTAGCAGAATTTTTACAATTACCTGAAACTAAACCCGCTAGTGAGTACGTAAACGGTCAAGTCATCCAAAAGCCTATGCCAAGAGGAAAACATAGTAAATTACAGGGTCGTTTTGTTACGGTAGTTAATGATATTGGCGAAAAACAGAAAATTGCTTTAGCACTGCCAGAACTACGATGTATTTTTGGTGGACGCTCCATTGTGCCCGATGTTGCTATTTTTACCTGGAACCGTATTCCTTTGGATGAAGAGGGTGATATTGCAAATATTTTCTCTTCTCATCCAGATTGGACAATTGAAATTCTTTCACCAGACCAAAGTCAAACAAAAGTTATAAATAATATATTGCACTGTCTCAAAGCTGGTTGTCAGATGGGGTGGTTAGTTGACCCGGAGGAAAAATCTGTTATTGCTTATCCCCAGTCTCAACAGCCTATTTTTTTACAAGAACCAGATTTATTACTCCCTGCTCCTGATTTTATTACAGATTTAAGGCTGAGTGTTGGAGAATTATTTAGCTGGCTGAAACCAGGTAATATTTAAGGTACATAAGTGTCGTAGAATAATGATTTATCCTTAAGAATGCATTTACCTGCCTCACACCCATGCTTTGCGACTATCTGGTACAAATTCTGACTGCCCGTGTGTATGATGTAGCTCAAGAAACACCCCTTGATTTAGCTTCTAATCTTTCTGTACGTCTCAACAACAAGCTACTCCTCAAACGCGAGGATATGCAGTCAGTATTTTCTTTTAAGTTGCGTGGCGCCTATAACAAGATGGTGAACTTACCACCGGATATGTTAGCACAAGGTGTAATCGCAGCATCGGCAGGAAATCATGCTCAAGGTGTGGCACTCGGCGCCCGTCATTTAGGAACACGGGCTATTATTGTAATGCCTGTAACTACTCCGCAAGTAAAGGTTAATGCTGTGAAAGCGCGCGGTGGTGAAGTTGTTTTGCATGGTGATACTTATGATGATGCTTATGCTCATGCACGACAATTAGAAGCCGAAAAAGGCTTAACATTTATTCATCCTTTTGATGACCCAGATGTAATAGCTGGGCAAGGTACGATTGGGATGGAGATTTTACGACAATATCAGCAACCTATACACGCGATATTTGTGGCAATTGGTGGAGGTGGGTTGATATCGGGAGTAGCTGCTTATATAAAACGGTTGCGTCCAGAAATTAAGATTATTGGGGTGGAACCTGTTGATGCAGATGCGATGAACCAATCTTTAAAAGCTGGAAAGCGGGTGCGGTTGTCGCAGGTGGGGTTATTTGCTGATGGTGTCGCTGTGCGGGAAGTTGGGGAAGAAACGTTTCGGTTGTGTCAGGAATATGTAGACGACATTATATTAGTCAATACTGACGATACTTGTGCTGCTATTAAAGATGTATTTGAAGATACACGCTCAATTGTGGAACCTGCGGGTGCTTTAGCAATAGCAGGTGCCAAAGCATATGTAGAACGCGAGCAAATTGAAGGTCAAACTTTAATTGCTATTGCTTGCGGCGCCAATATGAACTTCGACCGTCTCCGTTTTGTTGCTGAACGTGCGGAATATGGAGAACAACGCGAGGCAATATTCGCAGTAACTATTCCTGAACAAGCAGGAAGTTTACATAAATTCTGCGAATGTATTGATAGACGTAACTTAACAGAGTTTAATTATCGTATTGCAGATGAGAAAATTGCCCATATTTTTGTGGGGATGCAAATTCAAAAGCGTGCAGATAGAGCCAAAATGGTAGAAGCTTTTGAAAATTGCGGTTTCCCTACGTTAGATTTAACCGATGATGAATTTACAAAGCTGCATTTACGGCATATGGTAGGTGGACGTTCACCATTAGCGCACAACGAACTATTATATAGGTTTGAATTTCCTGAACGCCCAGGCGCCTTAATGAAATTCGTTAGCTCAATGAGTCCCAACTGGAATATCAGTGTTTTCCACTATCGTAATAATGGTTCAGATTACAGCAAAATAGTAGTAGGTATACAAGTACCACCACAGGAAATGCAAGAATGGCAAGCATTTTTAGACACCCTCGGCTACACATACTGGGACGAAAATGATAATCCCGCATACAAGCTGTTTCTAGCGTAGGTTGGGTGGAGGCTTTGCGGAACCCAACACAATATTATTTGTTAATGTAAATTCTTGCTTCGTTTCTAACCCGCCTATGGCTCAAAGCCATAGGCTAATAGCGCAAGTCCATTAAAATGGACTGAACAGTATAATAATGTTGGTTGAGTAACACCACGCTATGAAGAAGCGCTCCGCTATTAATCCGTGTCATTAAATTTGGTAGTAAATATTTTTACCACAGAGGCTTTTAGGGCACAGAGATGAGAGTTAAGAAAGTTGAAGCGCACGGTGCCTATTCTCAGAATTAATGACATTGACCACTAGCTTAAAAGTGATTAAGTTTCTATTGCATACCCATTAACTAATAACCTTCTTAAAAAAATTCTACCTGTTGAAAGTTCGTTTTTTCTATTTCCTTTACAGTTCCAGTTATCTGAATAATTAAGACGCTTCTTAAAAAGATTTTTTGCGAAGCGAAAGGCGTGCATTGAATTATTAAAAATTGTATTTAATTCCTGTAAGTTGATACATACAGCAGATTGCAGGTTGGTGAGGTACAGTAATTGAAAAATGTCTAAAATGTTAGTAATTAATCAAATTAGGTAGAGTTTCTATTTTACCTATTTATACGACAAATATTGGTGTACCTCATTTACTCGCAATCTGCTGTATATGTATAACATTCAAAGATAATACCGTTTTCTGAACTCTCCAATTATCTCCCCAAGAGATAGAATCTTCAATAAACTTAGAGTCTAGCTTTCTTGGAGGTTCCACACCTAGCACAAAACAGTATGGTGCAATAGTGTGTAATGTTTCCCGCAGTAGCGTCTCTGTTGGGTGTAGTTTTTTGGCTTTAACTTGTGTTCTGTTAAGTAACGGATTATACTGTTCTATACGTTTTTGCTCTATAGTATCAAGTTTTGATTCGGGTACTAATTCGTAATAAATGTTGAATAGCTTTTTCTTTTGCTTCTGTAGCTGATAAAATCGATGATGCCTCTTACCTTTCCAGCGCACGCATAAATTTTTTGCTTTTCCGACATACATCTCGTATTTTTATTGAAACAAAAATTAATCATAAGTTTTCTCTTGACCAAACTTATAAATATTTGTTTCTACACGCTATATGGAAGCAAAAGACTGGTATCTCGAAAAAACCTTATGTGCTATTTTTATCTAAATCTGATATTTATTCAGCATGGGCGCCAAGAGAACGGTCTAAGATATTTGAGATAGATAAAACTGCTGCTAGTGTTGGCAGCTATATAAAAAATAATCCTTTACCTTTGAAGTTAGGATGTATTGATTCTACTTTACATTTGTATGAAGATATTAAGCAAATTTTAGAGTCATTAGTCATTGCTTCTACAACTTGGCAAACTATTGGTAGTTTTTTACATCAAGAAATAGAGAATACTATTCAGGTATGTAATGAGAACCAAGAAGTGATTAGTAAACTTATTCTAGATTTCTTAATTGAGTTAAAGAATCGTAATTTGTTTATAGTTAAAGGTAACGGATAAGTTAATCTTTACAAACAAAAGTATGGTGCGTGAAGGTTTCCAGTACTGTGCTTCGTTTTCACATTTTGTAGCCTTCACGCACCCTACTATTTAAAATAACTATCCGTTACATCCGTTTTATCCGTTGCCAATATTTCTACGTAGACTCGCGGTGTCCTGCCTGACTCCGCTCTATGCTACGTAAACCCACCCAAAGAAGAGTGATTTTTATCTGAGTCAACGATAGAAAATAAGTATAATTTCTCTCCGTAGATGGGTTGACGTGATAAATCAAGTTGAGTTATGTTACTTGCAATAACATCAGTCAGCTTAATCCATTGATTTACTTACCACTGTGTGGAAGGTGAAATATGGAGCGGAGGAACCATTTTAGGGGCGTATTTCTATTTGGTTTTTTAAGTAAGAAGCCAGTAGAGGGGACATCTCTCAGTCCTAGCCCGTCAGCTAACTTCGTCAGCATTGAGAGGAGACATGGGTATCAGGTTTAAAAAAAAACATCTGATTCCGTCGGTATCCTTGGCTGGTATTTGCTCGCTTCGTTGTACTTGCTCTTGGTTCCAAGGGGTAGATGATTATAGTTAGGCTTTGTCCTAAGTGTCTACTATCATAGTTTGCTGTCAAACATGCAAATGGTGATTCTCCCATTGCGTACATTTGAATGTGACAACGTGCTTGTAAGCAGTTTTGATGTTAGGCGAAAACCCGCATCCCGGAGTCAAGAAGATGAAATTAACGATTCAAATCAGTAGCGAGCTAGCTCAAAGAATTCAGAAAGGAAATTATTCACCATTAGATTTGGATGCATTGATGCGTCTTGTTAAAGCATCGATGTCGATGGACAGCTTTGAACAAATTCCTTTTAATCAGCGAAACTGAATAAACGAAAAATTCCTGTTCAAGTAAACCGCTCCTCAACACACTCATAATCTAATTTAACTATGCTTCTACCTCAGAAACGCCGTATTGCATTGATTTCCGTTGATGGAGACCCAGCCGCAGAGATTGGTCAAGAAGAAGCTGGTGGTCAAAATGTTTATGTATTGCATGTTGGGCAAGCTCTAGCTCAACTCGGATGGCAAGTGGATATGTTTACTCGTCGAAGTTGTTCTAATCAACTTAACCAACTTAACATTGTACAGCACACCCCAAATTGCCGAACCATTCGGTTAAAAGCAGGTCCAGAAGAATTTTTAGGACGAGATTCTTTATTTGATTATTTACCTGAATTCATCGAAGAATTTCTTAAGTTTCAGGTGCAAGAAGATTATCAATACCCAATTGTTCATACAAACTACTGGTTATCGGCTTGGGTAGGAATGCAGCTAAAGCAATTTCAACCTTTGATTCAAGTTCATACTTATCACTCGCTCGGAGCAGTAAAGTATCGTACTATATCTGATATATCACCAATTGCGACGGCTCGATTAGAGGTTGAAAAAGCTTGTTTAGAAACAGCCGAGCGGATAATTGCTACGAGTCCTCAAGAACAAGAGCATCTGCGTCAACTCGTTTCAACGCGCGGAAATGTTGAAATTATTCCTTGTGGCACAGAGGTCGAACACTTTGGCTTTGTTGGGCGCCATTTTTCACGTCAACAGCTTTGGCATAGTGTTGCTTTAAAGCTAAGTAAGCTCTACAGTCAATTAAATCAGGCGCCATCTCACTCCACAATCACTGCTTACCATCGAAAAACACGCCATTCTGAACCAAAAGTTATTCAGCTACTAGCTAAGTAAACTTATTTTGTTTGATTTTAAAATTTTCGTAGAGACCGTATTTAATTCCGTCTCTACAATTATTTGATTTACAATTAAGATTTTGTCCAAGACCATGATTTTAAACGAAATGTCAAAGAAGCAGTAAAACGCGCGCGAACCACCTGCCAAAGCTGCTTGGCTTCCAAAACACCCTATAATTACTAGCGGACTAATGACTGTTGCTAGTTTAATTGCGTTTTTAGAGGAAAAATTAAGCATATTGTAGAAATATAACCGTTTTTGGCGATTGACATTTCGTATCTACATGCTGTATATGAAGTTTTCCTAAAATTTTGTCAAGGTTTTTACAAAAATAAGGAGCACCATTAGTTGCTAATGTGTCGTATGTGCCGTTATAACTAATAGAGGTGCTTTTAAGAGGCATCTATCTATCGACTGAATTTATCGTGTTCCTGTAATTATTTTTATGATTCTCAGGCGCCGTCTCTGTGTCACATGTAGTTAACAATACAAAGTTAGAGTAGCCAATGACTGTAAATCAAAGTGAAAAACGTCTTCTTTTATTTGTAACTTGCTGTGCGATGGCAGGGTTAGTAGTGGGTGGAGTATCAGGTTTTACGAATAAGCCTAGTTGTGACGATAATAATATTAGTCAATGTTTAACAGAAGATACGTTATATAGAACCGTTAAGGGAATGACAACAGGATTGGGTGGGGGAGTAGGCGCCGCATTTGCTATCCATGTTGGGATGGGTTATAAAGATTAATAAGATTTTAGAAACATTGTAGAGACGTGATTAATCACGTCTCTACATTTTGATTAATATTAATCTATATATTGCACGACATCTTGTGTGTCGAATCTAATTTTAGGTCTTTCTGCACTTTTATCTTCAGCAGAACGATACCCAGCAGGACACACTACAACAGCAGCGTACCCTTGTTCTGGTAATCCTAGTACCTCGTCGTATTTTGAAGGCACAAATCCTTCCATTGGGCAGGTGTCGATACCCAGTAATGCTGCGGTGGTCATAAATTGCCCCAGAGCGATGTAAACTTGTCGGGTTGACCACTGGTTTAAATCAAGAGGATATGGTGGTTTCTCCATAAACCCTTTTACTACTCCAGCAAATTTTGCTAAGTTTTCTACGGGTACTTGTTGAACTTCTGCCATCCGCGCGATGTAACGGTCTACATATGCTGCGTCGATATCTTTTTTAATCGCAAATACTACTAGATGTGATGCGTCTACTACTTGCGCTTGTCCCCAAGAGTGTGGTAACAGCTGCTGACGTATTTCTTGGTTGTTGACTACAAAAAATTTCCAAGGCTGTAATCCAAAAGATGACGGCGCCAGTACCATGCTTTGTTCTAGTACTTTCCAGACATCCGACGGGATTTTTTTATTAGCGTCAAATTTTTTGGTTGCATAACGCCACTTTAGTTGCTCTAATACTGCTTCAGGCGCCGATACTGTGGTAATCATACACAATAATCACGATAGTTCCTTACTAACTATAACGTTACGTATCCAATATTTTAATGGGAAATGTGACTTCAAAGGTTGAGCCTTTGTTGATTTCGGATGTAACTGCTATTTTTCCTTGCAGTAGTTCTACTAGCCTTGTTACAATCGCTAGCCCTAATCCGGTACTGTTGGGAGGGTACGATTTATCTTCGCGGTTAACGCGGTAATATGGTTCAAATATTTTTGTTTGGTCTTCTTTACTTATTCCTATTCCAGTGTCAATTATTGCTAATCTCCATTTTTCACTGTCTAACTGTGAACAGTTAATTTTTATACTTCCTGATTCAGTGTAGTGAATTGCGTTGCTTACTAAATTGGTAACTATTTGTTGTAATTGTAATGAGTCTGTAATAACTTCGATTGGTGCCTTACAATCTACTGTTATTGTCAGATTTTTAGTACGTGCGAGAAATTCCATCATTTCGTGGACGTTTTTAATAACTTTGCACACGTTTGTAGGTGCAGTTTTTACTTTCAGTTTTCCAGCGTCAAAGCGCGAAATCTCTAATACGTTGTTGATAAGGCGAAGTAGTTGCCTTCCATTGTTTAGGATATGCTCAATATGCGCTAAATTGTTATACTTTTCTCTAACTTCGGGTGGTTGTTGCTGTACACGCAAAAATAAATCTGAATACCCAATTATAGAAGTTAAGGGATTTTTTAATTCGTGTGCTAAAAATGAAACATTGTCTTGATTTGCACGTACTAAACGATTCAATTCTTCGTTATTTAATTTAAGTTGACTTTGCAACTGTTGTAATTCATGTAACCGCTCGCTTACGTAACTCTTGAAACATTGAGCTACAGCTTCATCTATTACTGCATCAATTATTCGTATCGCGCGAATCGCTTTTACAGTCTTTATACTTAGTAAATCTTTTTCTATCGTATCAAATATTACTGCTTTTAATAAATGATATTCTCTTGCAATTTCTGATGGGTCATATCCTTGTCTTGCTCTAAGAACACCATGTTGTAAGCTAGCTTTGACAATCGTTTGAATATCATCGTCGTGAGACTCGACTAGTACATTTGACATCGCCTTGAGTACGTCAGGAAGATGGTCAATTATAGCGCTCGAACGCAAATTGTCAGTACTAGTGATCTGTCTGTCCTTGCGGACTTCTGCCAGCCACTCATTTGTAATTGCGTCGGTCTTTTCTAGCAATAGCTCACTAACATTCATTATTTATTCTTAAGAATTAGGAATAATATTATTTTTATTGCAATTATTTTAGTCATGTAACTGTCTATAGCAGGAAATACAATATATTTTATCTATCTTAAGGAGTAATTATAAGTGTGTTTAACTAAGTTAATGTGAATTAAGAGCAGTACAGTCATAAATAATGCTAATCCTAAAGAAAGATAGATATACAGTAGTATTGATGTTACAATTATGTTAGAGTAAGTCAGCCTAATTCGGCAATAAAAATTATACTTGTTAATACTAAGTGTATATAATCAAAAATTGTCGGAACGGAGGAACCACTTTTGGGGCGTATCTTTTTAAAGTTAGGAGTTAAGAGTTATGAGTTATGAGTAAGAATTAAACTCCTAACTGATAACTTCTAACTGATAACTTAATAAAAGAGGAGTATCTCTCAACTCTAGCCCGTCAGCTAACTTCGTAGGCATTGAGAGGAAACTGAAAGGATAGCACTATATTATATTTTTGTTGCAATCTTAATCAGGTATCCTCGGCTGGTACTGCTCGGATTTTGTGTACCTACTAAAATCTGTTGAGGTTACTCTGTGATATTTCAATTAAATTTAGCAGCAATTGTAGCTGTTGCTGGACAGGCAGTATGGCGCCGTTCAAAACCCTTTATTTTGCGTGATAGTTTTCTGCTGCCTTGTTTGGGCTTTTTGGGGGTAATTTTGTTATGGTGGCTAATTGCAATTCTAAATCCTCAACTAATGCCAACTCCAGCAGAGGCACTAGTTGCAAATCTTGACTATATAATGAATCCGTTTTTTGAACGGGGACCTGGTAACTTGGGGATTGGTTGGTTGCTGATAGCTAGTTTACGTCGGGTGTTGATTGGATTTGGCTTAGGCGCCTTAGTTGCTATTCCCATAGGGTTTCTAGTTGGTATGTCTAAGCAAGCAATGATGGCACTTAATCCTGTCATACAAATCTTTAAACCTGTATCACCTTTAGCTTGGCTACCAATTGCTTTAGCTATTTTCAATCTTGCAGACCCATCAGCGATTTTCGTAATTTTCATTACTTCGCTTTGGCCTACTATTATTAATACAGCTTTGGGAGTGTCGAGTGTTCCCAAAGACTATATAGATGTCGCGCGAGTTATAGAAATGCCACGTTGGCGCCGAATCATCAAAATCATCCTACCTGCAAGTCTGCCTTATATTTTTACGGGTTTACGAATCAGCTTGGGGATCGCTTGGCTTGTAATTGTGGCAGTAGAAATGTTAACAGGTGGTGTGGGTATTGGGTTTTTTGTGTGGGACGAGTGGAGTCGGCTTAACTTAAACTCAGTTTTTCTGGCAGTGTTTGTAATAGGTTTGACTGGACTATTACTCGATTACGCTGTTGGCAAACTCCAAGAGTTTGTTACCCATCGTAAATAGATCTTTTCTTGTGACCCATACATTCTAGTAAGACGATGAGTAACACAAATAATAATTGGACGCGGCGCCATTTTATCCAAGGTATAGGAGCAACCGCAGCGACTAGCGTGCTGTCTTCATGCGCTGTCAACGCGAACCGGTCGCCACGCGGTTTATCGAAGCAGGCATTAGAAATTGAACAGGTTGTCAACCCCAAAACTCTCGAAAAACCTAACTTAACTGTGGGTTATGTACCAGTAAACGATTGTGCGCCATTTGCTATTGCGTGGGAAAAAGGATTTTTCCGCAAGTATGGATTGAATGTAACCCTCAATCGTGAAGCTAGCTGGGGCACGTCGCGAGATGGAGTTATTTTTGGACGCTTAGATGCTGCACCTGTAGTATGCGGTGCAGTAACAAACGCTCGTACAGGTGCTGAAGGTGCCCGTCATGCCCCATTATGTGCAGCGATGACGATTCACCGTCATGGTAATGCCTTAACTATGAATAAGGCGATGTGGGAATCTGGGTTGCGACCTTGGCTTGATTACAACGGAGATTTGGAAGCTTTTGGACGCGATTTTCGTAATTATTTCGAGAAACTACCTCGAGAAAACCGTGTGTGGGCGGTTGTACTCAGTTCTGCAATATATGAATACTTTGTTCGTTACTTAGCAGCCGCAGCAGGAGTGGTGCCTGATAAGGAATTTAGGATTGTGATAATTCCTCCACCGCAGATGGTGGTCAATATGCGGATTGGGGCAATGCAAGGTTATATGGTCGCAGAGCCTTGGAATACACGAGCGATTACTGGTAACGATGGTATCGGTTTTACCTTTGCCCAAGGACGCGAAATATGGGAAGGACACCCTGATAGGTTACTTGCAGTGATGGAATCTTTCATCACAGAAAACCCTAAAACCTATCGCTCATTAGTTAAGGCAATGATTGAAGCTTGTCAGTACTGTAGCAATCCCAAAAACCGTGAAGAAGTTGCCAAAATTATCTCTAATCGTTCCTTTACAGGTGCCAAACCAAAGTTGACTCGTCCGGCAATCGTCGGAGAATATGATTATGGCGGTTTTGATGGAAAGAAGCGAGTAGTATCATCACCAGAAACAACAATATTCTTTGATTTACCACCAAATTTAGCTCGTATACCCAATGACCATTCAACATTTTTGTGGCAGTCTGAAAGTTTATGGCTGATGACGCAAGCAACAAGATGGGGACAGAATAAAGAGTTTCCCAAAAATGCCGAACAGCTAGCACGCAAAGCATGGCGAACAGACCTGTATCGTGAAATTGCAGCAGAACTGGGCATTCAATCTCCCAAAGAAGATTACAAAGTTGAACCTGCTGAAGCTTTTATTGACAAAAAAGCATTTGACCCTAGTGACCCTGTGGGCTATCTCAAAAGTTTTAAAATTCGTGCAAATGCTCCTCAAACATTTTTCATGTCGTAGAGACGCGATTAATCGCGTCTCTACTGCTACCCTTTCCCCATACTTAGAGGTATAAAATGAAATCTACCATTACGAACACAAGTTACCAGGAGTCAAATTTGAATAGTCGTGAATTTTTGGAAGTTGTTAATTTGCGTAAGTCGTATCGCAAGCAAGATGGCAGTGAGTTTGTAGTTCTAGATAATGTCAATCTCACGGTTGGCGAGAATGAATATATTTCTGTAGTTGGGCATTCTGGATGTGGTAAATCTACACTCATTAAAATTGTGGCAGGTTTAGAAAAAGCGACCTCCGGAAAGGTGCTACTCGATGGTAAAGAGATTCGTAAACCCGGCGCCGAGAGGATGATGGTATTTCAGCAATACTCGTTATTACCTTGGTTAACGGTGCGGGAGAACATCCGTTTAGCAATCGATGAGGTATTAAAAAATGCCAATCGTGCTGAGAAAGTCAGTATTGTTAACGAGCATTTGTCAATGGTAAATTTGACTGCTGCTGCTGATAAGTACCCTGATGAACTATCGGGAGGGATGAAACAGCGTGTAGGCATAGCGCGCGCATTAGCGATTCGCCCTAAAATGTTGTTAATGGACGAACCATTTGGCGCGCTGGATGCATTAACGCGCGGTAAACTACAGCGTCAAGTGTTAGATATCTGGGAAAATAACAAACAAGCAGTAATGATGATTACTCATGATGTCGATGAAGCTATCTACATGTCTGACCGCATCGTTCTAATGACCAATGGACCTAGTGCTAACATCGGTGAAATTCTAGATGTACCCTTCTCTCATCCTAGAAATTTGCCTGAAATGCGAAGCTCAAAAGAGTATTACGAACTGCGAAACTATGCTCTTAATTTCCTTGAACAAAACTTTACCGCTGACGATTAGTTCAAATTTAGGATATCATGAAAATTAAAAAAATGCAAAACAACCATCTATTCAAGGTGGTTTTTTTTTACTAATATGAGACCATCTTATGAGAGATGCTCATAGATGTAGTATTTATTAGGGGTATTAGATGGAGAATTGGCAAGCGTTGATTAGCATTACCACATTTTTGTGCGTTATTTTTTTAATTATGACTGAGTGGGTACACTTGACAATTGCAACTTTATTAGGTGCATTGTTGCTTGTATTTACCAATGTGATGACTTTGAATGACGCTGTTGGTTATATTGGTAACAGTCACGGTACTTTGGCATTATTTTTTGGTGTAATGGTTTTAGTTCGTGCATTTGAACCAACTAAAATTTTTGAGTACTTAGCTACGCAGCTAGTAATTTTAGCCAAAGGTGAAGGCAAGCGGTTATTACTAGGGATTGTTGCAATTACAACTCCAATTTGTGCTGTATTACCGAATGCAACTACAGTCATGTTGTTGGCCCCTTTAATTCCTCCAATGGCGGAAGAATTAGGAGTAAATTTTGTACCATTACTTTTATTACTAGTATTTGTTGCGAACAGTGCAGGACTTTTAACAATTGTTGGAGACCCAGCTACATATATTGTTGGTGATGCCATAAATCTAAGTTTTATCGATTACTTATATCGCTTAAGTTTCGGTGGAGCAATTGCTATTTTGACGGTTACTGCCACCTTACCATTTTTATTTCGTAAAATTTGGAATACAAAACTTGATACTTTACAAGAACTACCACACCCCAAAATTAATCACCCACGTGTTTTAGCATTAGGAGGGTTAATAGTAGCTCTAGTTTTATTATTTTTTGTTATAGGTGAAGGATTGCCTGTACCAATTTCACCTGCTGCCGTTGCTCTTTTAGGCGCCGCGTTAGCAATGTTGCTTGCTCATAACAGTCGTATTGATTCAGTGAATAATATTCTCCGTGATGTAGACTGGAGTACACTGATATTTTTTATGAGTATTTTTGTTTTGATTGGAGGATTAGAAAAAACAGGAGTAATTAACAGCTTATCTGGAGTACTTGCAACGATACTAGGAAAAAATACTGCTTTTGGCTCAATATTTTTAATCTTTTTCGTTGGATTATTATCGAGTGTTGTGCCTAACATTCCGTTAGTGGTAGCGATGGTACCCCTACTTAAACAGTATGTAGTTAATGTCGGATTGGCACCTGCTGAAGTTCTCCAAGCAAATTTTAACGGACAATTTCCTCCAGAAGTACTACCTCTATTTTATGCAATGATGTTCGGCGCCACATTAGGAGGTAATGGTACATTAGTAGGAGCATCATCAAATATAGTCGCAGCAGGTGTATCCGAACAACATGGGCGCCGTATTTCATTCAAAACGTTTTTGCGTTATGGTATTCCGGTGATGGTGCTGCAATTAATCACTTCAGCTTTGTACGTATTTTTTAGATTTTTGGTTTAATTCACATATTTCCAGAAAACGACGTAGAGACGTTACATGTAACGTCTCTACAAATGTTTATTGTATTTCTGAATCTGGGGGAGCAGCTTTTGGTAATACTGAGCGCGCCTCATCATCTGTTACTAAAGGCACACCGAGTTTTTTCCTGGCTGTTTCTTCGGCAATTTTTTTATCTTGTTCATTACTGAATTGGCTTTCATCGAGCAAATGCTGTTCACGTGCAGCTTGGTCTCGACTTGGTGCGGCGCCGTTTTTCCATCTGTATCTAATGTCCATAACCTCAAAAACAGATAAACTGCTTTTCACTATTTATTGCTAAATAATAAAACTAAAACACTAACTCGGTACTCATTCCACAGGTTGAAGTATCAGTAGGGTGGAATGTCGCTATTTTACGCATTTAGAGGCGCCAATAAAATTAGGTAGGGTGCGATCTGCGCTATTACAACCAATCAATGTAACGTATATTAAAGTGCTTTCACGCACCATAATATCGTAAAGGCGCGTGCCATTCATCAGTAGGGTGTAGTTTTGGATTGTCATTCTAAGAGCCGAAGTGTTCCGGTTTATGTGCGCTAGCATAAACATTGTAGCGACTGGCGCCTGATATGAAAACAAAACATGCTATCAATTAACGTTCTGGACTTTTACTTCCTAAATTATTTTTATTAACAAATATTAAGACAGACGAGAGAACCTCGTAAAAGAATTTATGACTGAAAAAAAAACGCGGCGCAATTTCTTAATTACCAGTATGGCTGTTGCTGGTAGTATTGTGGGAGCAGATACCTTGCAATTCCATACTTCCGACGCTGCTAAAACACCAGTTTCTATGCCAGAAAGATTGTTGGGACGCACGGGGGTAAAAGTTCCGTTGTTGGGATTGGGAGGTGCAAGTACAAAAACACCACTTGATAAAGAGGATAGGGAACGTGATGCTTTGGCAATTATTGAAAGAGCGCTTGAACTCGGTATCCGTTATTTTGATACTGCCGCTAGCTATGGTTTGAATGAAATTTATTTGGGAAAAGTCCTGCCATCCCACCGTTCAAAGATATTTTTAGCCAGTAAAACTTATGAGAAAGATAGGGATGGGATGTGGCGAGAATTAGAGCTATCTCTCAAACGTCTCAATACAGACTATCTGGACTTGTGGCAGTTGCATAGTGTTGCTTCATCCGAACATATCGAAAAAATCTTTAGTGCGAATGGTGGAATTAAAGCTCTAGAAGAGGCTAAAGAGCAGAAAATTGTAAGGTTTGTTGGTATTACCGGACATCACGAACCTTCGGTAATAGTTGAAGCTATGCGTCGCTATCCTTTCCACACAACCTTAATTCCGGTAAACGCGGCAGACAAACACCATCCGCGTCCGCACTTATCCTTGGTTTTACCATTAGCTCGGCAACAAAATGTAGGTGTAATAGCTATGAAAGTGCCTGCTTACGGGAAGTTATTCCAATCTGGTGGTTTAACAGGAATGCAGCAAGCAATGGGTTATACCCTATCCCAGCCTGGTGTCCATTGTTGTGTGATTTCTGCTGATGATGTAAAGCAATTAGAAGAAAATGTCAAAGTAGCTCGTGCTTTCGAGCAACTGAGCAATAAACAACTAGCAGCTATTGAAGAACGCACAGCCAAAATTTGGCAGGACAGCACATTCTACCGTGCTTGGAGTTAATATTGCAGCAATTATTGAAATACCACGTATGTGAGGCATAGCCCTACTTACAGCAGTAATGCTACTATTCTTAAAGTTACAGTTTAATAGTAACCGGAGAGCTATTTGTGCCGATTATTCAAAGTACAAGCGTAATCGATGGAGAAAAAGTAGATATCTATATTGAGGTGGATACAATTCCGCCTTCTGGCGATGATGACGTGTTTCGAGATAGTGGGGAGAGAGTTGTCAGGGCAGCAAAAGATGTATTTGGCAGAGGTTTGGATTTATCTCGCAGTTGTGCAAAAGAGGTAATACAAAGCATTAGTCAAATGAGTGACGCTGTTAAACCGAATGAATTTGAGGTAAAACTGGCAATTAAGCTTGATTCTAAAGCAGGTGTACCAGTTTTAGTAAAATTAGGTGCCGAGGCACAAATGGAGGTGACAATGAAATGGACACTCAAAGAAGCATCGAAACCAGTTTAACTGAAGAATCCGCGATTCAAATATTGCCGTACACGCTAATTGTAGGGCAGCAACAGTTAAAGCTAGCGTTAGAACTAGCATATATTGCACCCCGTATAAGTGGAGTATTACTTAGCGGACAACGAGGAACTGGTAAATCTACGGCTGTAAGGGCATTTGCAAAAATGATGTCTGGTAAGCTTCCTGTAACTCTCCCTATTAATGCAACAGAAGACCGTGTAGTAGGAGGATGGCGAATAGATGAATTAATGCGAAGTAAAGCTGAACCTCAACCAGGATTATTGGAAAAAGCTAATAACAGTTTGCTTTATGTAGACGAAATTAATTTACTTGATGACCATATAGTTAATATTATTCTTGATGTCACTTCAACTGGGGTATTGGTAGTACAGCGAGAAGGGCAAAGTTACGAAAAACCGATTTCATTTACCCTTGTAGGAACAATGAATCCAGAAGAGGGTGGATTGCGTCCACAGTTACTTGATAGATTTGGGTTGATGGTAAACGTGAATACGGAAACCAATGAGGCTGAACGTATGATGATTTTGCAAACCGTTTTGGAATTTGATGAGGCTGTATCTCAATTAAAAGTAGGGGAACAATCAGACTATATAAATGATGCGTTAGAAAAAGATAAGAAATACAAAGCTTTATTAGAAAAAGCGAAACAAAACTTTTATAAAGTTAAGCTACCTATAAACATTGCTAAAAATTGTGTGCGTTTGGCAAGTGAGTTTCAGGCAGAAGGAAATCGGGCTGACTACATTATTGCTTTAGCCGCGCGTGCGGATGCTGCACTCAAAGGCGCCAAACAAGTAAAAAATGAGCATATAGCAGCAGTTGCGGAATTTGCGCTGCAACATCGGCGCCCAGAAGCACTGCAAAACAACCAAATGGCATGGAGCGATGAAGATCAACAACGTGTTACCAAGATTTTAAGCGATGAGTGATGCAAGCAAATTCTTTCAAGCTGAATTTTGACGATTCATTTACACAGTGTCTGGCTTGTGCAGCTATCACACCAGGATTGCAAAATGTTTTGCTGTTCGATACATCTCTTGAAACTTTACGTATATCGGGTTTAGTTATAGCTCAAATGCTAGAAGCTGTAACTGATAACTCAGTGCCTAAAATAACTTTGAGTACTTTTGAAACAGAAGAAGATTTATGGGGTAGCTTGGGGATTAATAATGAGTCACAGGAATACTCTTTTAATTGGAAACCTGGTTTGCTGGGAAATGATGCAAAACCTAGGCTAGTAATAATTCCTGATTTAACTAAACTCAGTTTAGCCGCTATGCGTGCGTGTGTTGTAATGATGGGTGGAAAGGTAGCACATTTAGAATTACACAAAACTTAATAGACCCTTATCCAGAAGACAACGCACCAGTAGAACGCGAAGTAGCTTCACTACGTTTACCCAGTCGTCACTTCCAAAATAAGTCAATAGCGCGGGGTGTAATTATCGGCGTAGAAAAAGCAACGAATCTTCAAGACATAGCTATAGTAAGAACTTTATTAGAAGCAGCAAAATTCCAACCTATTCGCCAAGCTGTATTTTTTAACGGAAAGCTTATATTATCACCCACAGATTTATATTCCTACCGTCGGGCACCAGTTGCAGAACAAATGCTAACCCTTGTACTCGACCATACTTGTTTACAAGATTATAGATGGCAAGACAAGCTATTACCTTATCTAAGTTGGGCATATGTAGAACGTGCGAGTGTTTGCTTAGTTCAGGTAGGCGCCGCAAATGCACGAAACGAACTACAAGCCGAAAAAATAATCGCACAAAGTATATTAGTACCTAGTATAAATGCGGCTATTGAAGCCGAAGCTGGCATAGCAACCCCACTCGCTCACGGTTTAGACTTAGCGTTACAAACTTTACGTCATGCCCTACAACACGGGCGCAGTATGATAAAGCAAGCTATGCTAGTGGTAATTACTGATGGACGGGGGAATATTCCAATAGAAGCAAGTCGAACTAATCGGATAATACCCCCTGTCGGACGAAAAGGAGTTGAGGATGCGTTGCAAGTAGCAGAACGTGTTCGTGGTTTAGAAGGAGTTAAAACGGTATTGCTAAATCCTAAATCTAGGCAATATCCAGAAATACCACTGGAGCTAGCTAAAGCGCTGGGTGCAAAAGTCGTATTAATTCCAGAGCAAGAAACATGGGAGTTAGAGTAGCGGTGAGCAGTTTAATTCAAAAAGTTACAACTAGCCAGAGCATGAAACGACGCGATATTTTTGCTGAAGGTAAATCAGTAGAAGAATTACAGGTGCAAAATTTCTCATCACCACTAGAGTATATAAATATACCAACAGAAGATTTAACAAAAGATAACCATGTTTATGCTGGTATAAATTTTTCTCCCAATCTAGATAAAAAATTTAATAAAGAAGTAGCTATTTTATATATTGAATCAGAAGAAGGACAATATCGAGTGCGTGCGCGAACAGCCGAGCAAAAACAACTCGATACAGAATTATGCTTACCTCCTGAATTATCTTTTAGCCAGCAAATAGAAGGTGATAATATCCCAGAGAAACTACGCCAAATTTCTGGAAGAATGCGAATGTTTTCAACAGAAAATAAAGTTGCTCGACAAATTAGCGGTTGGCTGATGAAATTACAACAAACACTCCAAACTGCTCATAATCTAAAATTATCGTGTATTGTAATTAACGACCGTACTGACTCTGAAATTCCTTGGGAAATGCTCGAATTCTCAGAAAATCATTATTTGGGGCATCACTTGTTACTGTTCGGTGGCAGGATATTGAAAATAATACATTTTGGGATGATACTAACAGCTTAATTAGCTTGGAGTTTCAAGAGGAACACTGTTGTGGAGATATAGTAGCTTATACAAATACTAGCGACTTTAAGAATGTTGAGCAAGAAATAACGACTTTGAATCAATTTAATAATAACTGTTTTCAAAGTATACATGATTTTTTAGGATATTTAGAGCAAATCAACTCTGAAATAAGTTTAATGTTTATTGCCAGTCATGGTTTTTTTGGCGATGATATTTCTCAAATGTACTTAGGAGAAGATGACACAAAACAACGAATATCATTACCATAACTTTATGACTATGACTTTGACTTCTTCAAATCCTACCGTAGTATAGTATTTATGAACGCTTGTCATTCCGGGCACCTGCGAAGGGATAAAAAACTAGATATCATAGATCATAACTACCGCATCGGATTTGCAACATTTTTCTTAAAAAAAGGCGCCAGAGGAGTAATAGGAACCCTAGGTAAAGTTATAGACCAATACGCAGCCAAAGTTACCAGTAACTTCTTCGCCGAATATCAACGCAACCCCAACCTCCCCGTAGCAGCAATCTTACGCAATATAAGAGCAGAAGCAGCAAAAAATTTTCGAGCCAATAAAACCGAAGAAAATAGGCGCCTGTTTATATTTACCTTCATGTACGTTTACTACGGCAACCCAATGACAACACTCCGCCTAAACTCATCAGGAAATTAGCGTTATGTCAAACACCCACGAGCTACCATTATCTGTCCAACCAGTAATTAGCTACCCGCGTCAAGCACAGGTAGGTAAAACATACTTAATGACTATCGATTTAGAAACAAATGATGGTGAGTGGGTGTATAAAAAAGAAGAATATTCAATTTACTGCATGTTGGATGTAAGCATTCAGGAGGTGCCATTATTTAACTTTAAAGCAATTGGAGAACCAGCAATAATTCTACATCGCTTCGGTGGAACTTATGGTGCAGCCAAGTTTTTACTCACAGCAGCATCTGAAGAAATGGAAGGAGAAATTATACCGTTTCTCGATGAAGATGCGCTTTATCCCTGACTGTAGAGATTGACATGTCAATCTCTACGGGATTTATTTGGCGCAACTTTATGCAGAATTGGTATAAGATAACGCTGGTTAATGAATGGGGGGTGCCTATTCGAGTAATAACTTTAGATGCAGTAAGGATTGTACATGAAATAGACCGTGTATCACAAATTATTGGAGAGTACGAACAGGAAATAGTTTCTACAAAATCCCTAGAACAAGAGTTTCAGGAGACGTTGTTAACCATAAAAGAAAAAGAATTAACTCCTTTAGAGGAAGCATTACCACCAAATATATATACAGAATCTAGAAATTTACCCACTGGTCTGAGTTTAGACTTGGCAATTGCCCGTTTAGTACATGCTGGCACTAACAATTTTGCAATTTGGGTGGTACGCGCTCCTTACTCCAGTGGGCATGTTTTTCACGATTGTGTTTGGACACCCAACCTGACACAAGTATGGCAGGAATGGCAGCAATTGTTTGCAGGTCACAGCAACCTTGATATATCTCCCAATACAAAGCAAGCTAACATCTCAACACCAAACCCGTTACCACTTGAATTACCGCAAGCTCCTAGTGGGCAACCTACTAACTATGCTGGGCGCCTGATGCTATACTTTGGTACCTGCTTATGGAATTGGGTATTTGATGGGCCAATTTTTAATAGCCTAGAACACAATCGAGGATTTGCATCTGGACAGGAAAAAAGTTTACGGCTACGTCTAGAAATACGCGACCCATATTTGGTATCAGTACCTTGGGAAATTATGCAGCGTCCAGGTCAAGCAGCTATTTCCCTTAGTCAAAACGTAATATTTAGCCGCACAACCAGTGATGTTGAAAAACTGCCACCTTTACGTAGTGATGCTGAGTTAAATATTTTGCTCGTCCTTGGCGATGATGAAAATCTCCAGTTAGAAGCTGAGGCTGAACTTTTAAAACGAACTTTAACACAAGGTCGCATTAGTGACAACGACTCGCACGGGTATGCTCCTTGCATTGTTACTAAACTAATTCGTCCTACCCCTGAAGAATTAATCGCGGCATTAGAGACGCATGCATATAATGTATTTTTTTACGCTGATAATGGTTTGCGTGGACCAGATGGAGGTATATTAAACCTCCATCCCAAAGCTACACTTAATGGCATTGAGTTAGCTCAAGCATTGACGCGAACAGGTGTAAAATTAGCTTTTTTTAATTCGTCTTGGGGCGCCCAACCGTTTAGTGTTAATCATCAACCAATACCTTACAGTAGCTTGGCGGAAGTATTAATACGACACGGAGTTCCAGCAGTATTAGTCATGCGTGACCAAATTGCTGACCGCGAAAGTCTTAGCTTCATTCAAGCTTTTTCGGAAGCACTGCGTTCACGTCGAGCAATCGACGAAGCTGTTGCCGAAGCGAGGCAAAAATTACTATCGCTATATAAATTTAATCAACCTGGTTGGACTATACCCATTCTTTACTTACATCCTGAGTTCGATGGGCAACTACTTCATAGCTTAGACGAAAGCATACTTGGATTGACGACTTGTCCAAGACTCATAAAATCTTTTCCTGCTCCCACTGCTTCGCTGCGGTCACTTATAGATGGAACAAAACAACTACTTTCAAATCCCATTACCCGTATTGGCCGCACTACAGACAACAACATCATAATTCCAGATTTATCTGTTTCCAGGCAACATGCTCAAATTATTTGTCGAGATAGCACCATTGATACAGAAGTAGAGCAAAATTACTATTTACGTGATGATTCAACAGCAGGCACTTTAATTTATCAATCTGGAGCATGGCAACGAATTCACCATGAGGAAGTACCATTAAAATCAGGTACACAAATCAAATTTGGTAGTAGTCGTAGTGACATTTGGGAATTTACAATTGAAAATTCATAAAATTCAATGCTCGTGAGCGGCTTGTTTTATCAAATAGAGATAGGGATTTGTTTGTTTCTGTGATAGAAAATCCGCCTAAACTAGAAGAAAAGCGATGAAGGCGCCATTCATAAGCATCGAGAATAATATGGCAAGTTATAGCGTGGAGTAATATTTTTTACCTACTGATAGAATATTTACATTTTTAACCAAAATAGCAATCTTTAGAACTAAATAACTTCATAGTATTTAAATATTATTTTACAGCTAAATATGCTACTCTAAGCTAAGTCTTAATTAAGTTGAGGTCTTTATAGTCATGACCACATTTCGCAACCAACTTAACGCCGAGATTATCTACCCTTACTCTGATGGTAAGCCAATGGCAGAGAGCGACCCAGCGCGCGATTATTTAATTTACTGTGTCAAAGCTTTAGATATCTACTTTAAAAATCGTACAGATGTTTACGTTTCAGGGAATCTATTTATCTATTGTACACAAGGTGATCCAGGTGGTGTAATTACTCCTGATGTATTTGTGGTATTTGGAGTTAGAAAAAAGAAGCGTCTTAATTATAAACTTTGGGAAGAAAACAACAAAGCACCAAATTTTGTGATTGAGATAACTTCTGAATCAACGCAAGAAGAAGACGAAAAAAGCAAACCAAGTAAATATGCCTCATTAGGAGTTACAGAGTATTTTCAGTACGACCCAGAAGGACAGTACCTTAATCCTAACTTGAAAGGTTTCAGGTTAAATTCATCCAATACATATGAGCCAATACAACGAGACATATTACCTGATGGCACTTTCTCTGTACATAGCAACGTTTTAAATTTAGATTTACGCTTAGTTTATGACGAACTGCGTTTCTTTGACCCTCAAACAGGGAATATGCTTCTAAGCCCTGAAGAGAGTGAGCAAGGTCAGCTTGAAGCTGAACAAGCAAAACTTGAAATTGAAGAAGCTCGAAATAATTCTATACCTAGATTCTTAGCTATGGGTTTAAGTGTTGAACAAGTAGCTTCGGCGCTATCGCTGTCTTTGGAAGAAGTTAGGCACCTTGTCACTGACGGAGAAAATGTTTAAATTATAAAAACTCAAAAGAACCTATCTACAAATGGTGCCTAATGCTTTGACTAAAGAACGTATTTGCTTACTATAGCAGTCCTAAATCATTCGTAAAATTTGTATATTGTAGAGACGCGATTAATCGCGTCTCTACGCGGATGTAATTTTTCACAAATCATATAGGACTGCTATATCAATGCAATTACACAAAATGTATCAAGACATAAAAGCAGAACGTAGTAAGATTGCTCGTTGGGAGGAGGAGCAGGAATTTTCAATTTTGGGAGTAATTGAGTTATTCTCAACAGATATTCAAGGATATACTGAACAAGCAATATTAGATACCTCAGATACACCAGTCGGCAATAATAGTGTCAATCATCTTCAACAATTAAATGTTTTCAACATTGATTATTTCGCACAATGGTATTTCCATAGCTTAGAAATTTACCCCCAAACTCAAAAATATATTGAGCAACTCGACCACTTGCGTATGTTGCTGATTAATTACTTGAGCAAGTAGCTGTTGGAAGTAATTAAAAAGCATCCTGCCTATAACTACTTGAATGATTCATATTCCTTAATAATATAATGTTTGATAGCAATTAACTAACTAATAGTATATAATTATAACTTAGAAGCTAAACATGCTATATTAACTTAAATCCGCTCTTGAGTTGAGGTCTTTATAACCATGACCACATTTCGCGAACAACTCAAACCAGATATAATCTACCCCCACTCTGACGGCAAACCAATGGCAGAGAGCGACCCAGCGCGCGATTACTTAATTTATGGCGTTGAAGCTTTAGATATCTATTACCAAAACCGTACAGACGTATACGTGTCAGGCAACTTATATATATATTACACACAAGGTGTACCAAGTGATGTAGTTGCTCCTGATGTGTTTGTAGTATTTGGAGTAAGAAAAAAGAAACGGCTCACATATAAAGTTTGGGAAGAAGGTTATATTGTTCCGAGTTTTGTTTTGGAAGTCACTTCTGCAACCACGCAAGAAAATGATCAAAAAGAAAAGTCTATTACATATGCTTCAATCGGAGTTAGCAACTATTTTCAATATGACCCAACCGGAGATTACCTCAATCCTCACTTGCAAGGTTTTAAGTTAAATACAGCAAGTAGAATATACGAACGAATAGAGCCTGATATTTTACCCGATGGTACGTTCTCACTCCATAGCGATGCTTTAAATCTGGATTTGCGTCTAATTTATGACGAACTACGTTTTTTTGACCCTGTAACTGGTAATAAACTTCTAAGTCCCAAAGAAACTGAACAGGCAAGGCAAGAATCTGAGAAAGCCCGATATGGCGCTATACCGCAGTTGTTAGCAAGGGGTCTCAGTATTGAGGAAGCAGCAACTATACTATCGCTTTCAGTAGAACAAGTAAGGCAATATCTTGAAAAATAATGAAGCGGTTCTTTGTTGAGTGAATTTAGTCAAGTTGTTGTGAGGTGGGCATTATTGCCCGCCTTATCTAGTTTAGTAGAACGGAAATAAATGTAATTACATATTGCGTGTAGTAGAGGATGTTAACTTGCTCTCTAATTCCTTTACATAATCTTGCAACCTTTCTAGTTCATCAACTAATTGCAATACAGAAATTGCAATATCTGGCCTTACTTCTGGTTTTGCAGTGTTGTTAATTTGTGTTTGTGCCCAGTTTTGCAATTGCTTTAGAGTCATTTTCTTATCCTCCAGTTAATCCAGCGGTTTGGGTCAGGACGATAGACCGTTATAAGCCTAGCTACTTCACTTACTTCATCGTATCCCCAAACTGAGTGAATTGGCTCGGATGTTGTATTAAATCCTAAAATTAAGCAGGCGGGCATTGGATAAGCGTTAGGATAATCTTCAATAATTTCACCGCTTTCTGTAACTGACTGATAAATTTCCCCGACAACTAGGTTGTCTTCGGCTGCTTCTCTCAAACTATGTCGAGATAAAACTACTCTGCCAGCATTAATCGCTTCAGTAATGTCCTTTATATGCATTATAAGAACTTCCACACACTGTATCCGCAATTTTCTCACAATATTGATTCTGTTATTTCACACCAAAGGGCGCCGCTGCTACATAATATTTATTGATTTACAATTGAGGTAATTCCAGTGAGTAGCTGTTGGGTTCCGTTCCTCCACCCAACCTACGCCTATGTAAATTCGGTTATTTCACACATAATAGGCGCCCATACAACATAATACTTATAACTAAAATCCGGTAGGATAGTGTAGTGTAGCCGATAGCTATACTTATATATTAATGTGAGGCTACGTCTGCTCCACACATTGCACTATGTCCATGACGACAACTTCTAATTTCCTTAGTCACCTCAACCCCAGTCAACGCCGTGCCGTCGAACACTACTGCGGGCCTTTGCTTGTTGTCGCAGGCGCCGGTTCTGGCAAAACACGCGCTCTGACTTATCGTATCGCTAATTTAATTCTCGAACACAATGTTGAGCCAGAGAATATTTTAGCGGTTACTTTTACCAATAAAGCCGCGCGGGAAATGAAAGAACGTATCCAGAAACTCTTCGCAAACCACATGGCGATGCAGGAATATGGAGAAAAGTATGATTTGTTACCTGAGTATGACCAGGTGAAGCTACGTTCGCGCGTTTATAAAAACGTTATTAAAGATATGTGGTGCGGCACGTTCCACAGTTTGTTTTCCCGTATTCTCAGGATGGATATAGATAAATACCAGGATGAAAATGGTCGCAAATGGAACAAAAATTTCTCGATATTTGATGACTCTGATGTCAACTCGATGATTAAGGAGATTGTTACAAAGCAACTCGACCTTGATGATAAAAAGTTTGAACCCCGTTCAGTACGGTATGCTATTAGTAATGCGAAGAACCAAGGTTTATCACCCAAAGAGTTTGAGCGTGAACAGCCTAATTATCGTGGTCGGATAATTGCTCAAGTTTACAGTTGCTATCAAGATAAGTTAGCGGAAAACAACGCACTTGACTTTGACGACTTAATTTTGATACCAACAAGATTATTTCAACAAAATAAACAAATTTTAAATTACTGGCATAGCAAGTTTCATCATATTTTAGTGGATGAGTATCAAGACACTAATAGAACACAATATGATTTAATTCGCTTGCTATCTACCAATGGTGAAACTGATAAAAATAATTGGAATTGGAATGACCGTTCAACGTTCGTTGTGGGTGACGCAGACCAATCAATTTACTCATTTCGCATGGCTGACTTTACCATTTTAATGGGTTTTCAGGGCGATTTTGGTGATGGTTTAGATGATGATGATACCAGTACGATGGTAAAGTTAGAAGAAAACTATCGCTCGTGCGAAAATATCTTAGAAGCTGCGAATTCTTTAATTGAAAACAATACAGAACGTATTGATAAAGTTCTCAAACCAACTCGTGCTGCGGGTGAGAAAATTTATTTATTTAAAGCTGACGATGAAGTTGTAGAAGCTGATTTTGTTATTAACCAAATTCGTAGGCTTGAACGTGAAAACCCTGATATAGATTGGGGAAGTTTTTCTATACTGTATCGCACTAACGCTCAGTCACGTCCCTTTGAGGATTTATTAGTAAAATATCAAATTCCCTATACGGTTGTCGGTGGGTTTAGATTCTACGACCGTAAAGAAATTAAGGATATTTTGGCTTACCTGAAAGCTGTTGTTAATCCTGCTGATAGTGTTAATATACTGCGCGTTATTAATACTCCTAGACGAGGTATTGGGAAATCAACGCTTGATACATTATCGCGCGCTGCCCAAGAGTTAGGCACTACTTTATGGGAAGTACTGAGCGATGAAACATCTGTTAACACCTTAGCTGGACGCGCGGCAAAAGCTGTCAATGGGTTTGCCAATATTATTAAAAAGTGGCAAGAACAAATCGACACGCTTCCAGTTGCGGAACTTGTGCAGGGTATAATTGAAGATTCCGGTTACGTCCAAGATTTACATACATCGGGAACCGACGAAGCCCAAGATAGAATCGAAAACATTCAAGCGCTTTATAATGGTGTATTAGAGTTTCAAGAAGAAAACGAAGATAGCGGCACTTTACAAGGTTACTTGGAAAAAACTTCCCTTAGTTCTGATTTAGATAATTTGAAAGAAGGTGAAGCCGCAGTATCTTTGATGACATTACATGCATCAAAAGGGTTAGAATTTCCAATTGTTTTCTTAGTTGGTTTAGAGCAAGGATTATTTCCTAACTACCGTTCGATGCAAGACCCTGCTGCTTTAGAAGAAGAACGGCGCCTATGCTACGTTGGTATTACCCGCGCACAAGAAAGGTTATTTATTAGCCACGCGCGCGAACGTAGATTATACGGTAGCAGGGAACCAGCTATACGCTCTCAATTTCTCGATGAACTACCTACCGAATTAATCGCAACACAACAAGGTGGGCGCCAAGCTAATGTTAGAACTAGTACAGGTAATATTAGAAGTGACCGAAGTGGCGCCAGTAGAGGAGGTACTGTAACAAAATGGCAAGTTGGCGATATAGTGCTACATAAAACATTTGGAGAGGGTGAAATTACTCACGTATTTGACCCTAATAATAAAACCTCTGTAGCTATCAAATTTCCCAGCTTAGGTACAAAAATTATCGACCCACGAGTTGCACAACTACAAAAACTCAATTAATCTCAAGACTGTCATGCCAAACAATCACTAAAAAATTGTCATGCTGAACGCAGTGTAATCCGAAGGATTTCCCGAAGGGTAACATCTATCAAAATCTCAAAATCTTTAAGATTCTTCACTCCGTTCAGAATGACAAATTATATTTTTACGCTTGCATTATCAATAGAGACAATCATGTGGAGACTTGCACGTCATGGTACGCACACCATCTAAACCTTTGACATTGGAGGAGTTTATAAAACTACCAGAAACTAAACCAGCTAGCGAATATATTGATGGCAAAATTATTCAAAAGCCAATGGCGCTAGGAAAACATAGTGTTATCCAGAGTGAATGTGCTACTGCTATTAATGCTGTAGTTAAGGCGCCACGTATCGCAAGAGCATTCCTTGAACTACGTTGTACATTTGGTGGTCGTTCAGTTGTACCTGATATATCTGTTTTTACCTGGGAGCGCATACCGTGCGATGTGAATGGAGAAATTGCGAATATATTTCTTGATGCTCCAGATTGGACTATTGAAATATTATCCCCTGAACAAAGTCAAACAAAAGTAATAAAAAATATTCTGCATTGCCTCAAACATGGCACAGAAATGGGTTGGCTGATTGACCCAGATGAGCAAACTGTGTTTGTTTATATAGGAGAAACAGTACAACTATTTGATGAACCTCAACAGCTACTACCTGTACCGACTTTTGCCAATCAAATTAAATTAACAGTGGGAGATTTATTCGGCTGGTTGCTAGAGTAAGATTTCAACAACTCTCTGTACAGACGCGATTAATCACGTCTCTACTCTGTGTACTCTGTGTCTCTATGGTAAAAAATATATGCCATCTACCTTAAAGCTACTAACCGACCCTTTCTTACAACTTCCAACTGCAACAGGAATAAATGTTGTTTGGTTTACAGAGTTTGCTGGTTCACAACACACAGTATATTACGGCGAAAATCTTCATCTAAGCACAGGCGCCTCCACAACCAAACTCACTCGTACCCGCGAAGACCAAAATTCACGAGTTGGCAACCAAAACGAAGACGGACAAATTTACAAACAACCCATCACTCGCGATATTTGGCGCCACGAAGCCAAAATTACCAATTTAACTCCCGGTGTACGAGTAAACTATCGCGTTACAAGTACTGATAACGGCGCCAGTGTAACCAGCGATATATTTACTTTGGCGCCTCTCCCAGTTCCCAATACCCCCCTCAAAATTCTCCTCACATCTGACCATCAAATCAAGCCAATGGTCGCGGCAAATTTACAAAAAGTTACAGAAGCAATTGGAAAAGTTGATGCAGTTTGGTTCGCAGGTGATTTAGTTAACATTCCTGACCGTGCAAGCGAATGGTTTGATGATAATAGAGGTAATGCTTTTTTCCCTTGTTTACAAGGACGCGGTAATTATGAAATGGAGTGGGATGGAACGAAAATAACTTATACGGGTGGACAAATTATACAACATGCTCCCATGTTTACTTGTATTGGAAATCATGAATTAATGGGACGGTTTGCACGTGAAGGCAGTTTGAATAAAGAATTTGACGATACTATTCCTCGTAATGTCGCATGTAAATTATATGGAGAAGAGTATTTAAAAGATAATTCCTTCAACACCGATACATACGAAGAAATTTTTACTTTGCCTGAAAGCGAAACAGGAGGCAAAACTTATTACGCTACTACCTTTGGTGATATACGTTTAGTAGTACTGTATGCTACAAATATGTGGCGGTTTGTATCAACCGAAGGTGGACGCAAAGGTAAGTATGGAGAACCAAAAGATGATTTAGAAAACCCAGAAAATTGGGGTTATGGGCAAATTATTTATGAACCTATAGCAAAAGGAAGTACACAGTATAACTGGTTGGAAGCAGAATTAAACAGTTTAGAATTTCAACAAGCTAAATATAAAGTAGTGATGCTGCACCATCCACCCCATACACTCGGTGATAATATTGTTCCTGCTTACACTGACCCAATACAAGTTATCGAACACGATGACGACGGTGATATTAAAGATGTGCGATATGAATATCCTAAAGATGCAGATTATTTAGTGCGTGATGTAATACCGTTACTCGAAGCAGCAAAAGTACAACTAGTGTTTTTTGGACATTCCCATTTGTGGAACCGTTTTACTAGTGCATCGGGAATGCATTTTATTGAAACTTCTAATGTCGGCAATTCTTACGGTGCCGCTTTTGGGAACCGTAAGCGTGGTAATGTGCCTACTATGGGTAGCGATGATTATATTGAAATGGGAGACCCTAACGGTTTAGAACCTGTTATACCTACACTGGCGCCCATGTTAAGTGAAGAGGGCGCCAAAATACCTTATATTTCAAGTAATGAAGTTACTGTGTTTAGTATTTTTGATACTGGAACATCTACAATAAGCAGTTATCGATTTGATACCCGTAAGCCAGAAAGCGAAATTATTAAGTTTGATGAGTTTAAATTAATTTAATTTCTCTTGTGGGGTAGGCATCCCTGCCTGCCCTATAATATGGCAAAATAATTTCAACCTCGAAACTCTTCACGAACAAGTTTTAAAAAATTAACTGCATCTGTACGATTTACAGATGGAAAATTATCCAAAAACTCTTCTAAACAAAATCCGTCATCTAAATATTCTAAAAGCGATTGTACTGGAACTCTGGTATTTGGAAATACTAATGTTCCACCCATAACCTCTGGGTTCGAGTTTAAAGGGCTTCGGACTAATGTAATCATAATTTTGTTTTTGTTCTTTGAACTCTCCAAAATTAATGTTGGGTTCCGCTGTCGCTCCACCCAACCTACGTTTTGCTATATTACTATATGGTTAATTAAAGGAGAGGCAACTATTATTATGTAGCTTACGACATTGACTTATATAGTACTGTGAATATTGATTAAATTAATTATAAACTCCTGACTGTTGAATATATAGAAAAATGATTAATCGTGGTTTAGATGATTGGTACCAGTATATTAATAAACGTCCAGCCCTTGCTGTGACTTATTCTGTGTTATGGGTGGTCTTGGTTTGTGGGTTGGCGTTTTTTTGGCATTTGGGTAGTATCGGTTTGATTGATGAAACTGAACCTTTGTTTGCTGAGGCTTCACGGCAAATGATAATGCGTAATGATTGGATAACGCCTTTTTTTAATGATGAAACACGATTTGATAAGCCTGCTTTGGTTTACTGGTTTCAAGCTATTGGATATTTAATTATAGGTGTAAATGAATGGGCGGTGCGTATTCCTAGTGCTGTTGCGGCGATGGCTACGATAGGTTTATCTTTTTATACTTTACAGTGGTATTTTTTAAAGCGAGATGCTTTGGAAGGTGTTACATTACCCACTCGTCGCTGGTTTATTCCTTCTTTAGCAGCAGCAATGATGGCTTTTAATACGTCGATGCTCGTTTGGGGTAGAACCGGTGTTTCTGATATGTTGCTTACTGGTTGTATAGCTTCGTCTTTACTTTGCTTTTTTCTTGGCTATGCGAAACAGGAAGAAGGAGAAGCAAGTAGTGGTTGGTATTTTGCTTTTTATGTTTTGGTTGCAGGCGCCATTTTAACTAAGGGACCTATTGGTATAGTGTTACCAGGTTTAGTGATTGCGGCTTTTTTATTTTATCTTGGTAACTTTTTTGAGGTGTTGCGAGAAATACGTCTGATTCCGGGTTTGTTAATTATTTTTGGGTTATCGGCGCCTTGGTATATGCTTGTAATTTGGCGCAATAATGATTATATAGATTCTTTTTTTGGCTATCATAACGTTGAACGCTTTACTGATGTTGTAAATGGACATCAGGCGCCTTGGTTTTTCTATTTTCTTGTGGTGTTACTCGGTTTTGCGCCATATTCCGTTTATTTACCGAGTGCGATGCTCAACTTGAAGTTCTGGCAACGAGAAAATTGGCGCCATAAACCCAGAGTTGAACAACTTAGCTTATTCGCGTTCATGTGGTTTTTGTGCGTATTTGGCTTTTTTACTATTGCTGTTACAAAACTTCCTAGCTACGTTTTACCTTTAATGCCTGCTTGCGCTATACTTGTGGGGATATTATGGGCTGATGTTCTAACCTTATCCCCAACTCCTGGGTTTCGCTTCAGTGCTTGGGTTAATATAGTTTTTGTCTCCGCTTGTTCTGCTGCCTTGTTCTATGTTCCTAAACTACTTGGTTATGACCCTGCTGCACCAAATATTGCTCAAACTATACAACAATCAAATATTACGGTTGTCAGTGGTATAATTTGGCTTGTTTGTGCAATAGTGTTAGCGTTTTTAGTGTTGAGAAAACACTGGGTTGCTTTGATAGGTACTAATTTAATTGCATTCGCTTTATTTTTAGTCTTTGCTTTAACACCAGCATTATTTGTTCTAGACGGTGAAAGACAACTACCTTTACGTAAATTATCTGCTGCTGCTGTCCAAAATATTCAACCTCAAGAAGAACTTATTATGGTTGGCTTCAAAAAACCTACCGTAGCTTTTTACACTAAACGCCATGTTACTTACATTAGAACTAATGAAGCTGCAAGCCAGTATATACTAAATAAAACTGCTAAAAATAGTTCTTCATCGGTATTAGTTTTAACACAACCGAGAAAATTTCCGGAAATGGGATTACAACCAACTGATTATAAGGTTTTGGGTGATAGCGGCGCCTACAGATTAGCACGAGTCGAAAAGAAGTAAAGAAACCGGGTTTCTACGCAAAATAAGCTTTTTTATTATAAGTTCTCATAAAGAAACCCGGTTTCTAAGTTTCTATGCAAAATAGTCGTTTTTATTACAAGTTATCATAAAGAAACCCGGTTTCTAAGATTTTAAAATTTGATGAATTTCATGTAGTAAATCTTCCATCGAAATAGAACGAGGTAAGGTTTTAGCGGTTGACTTTACTGACGTGTGAGTTGATATCGAGATTAAGTTTTCTTGCTTCTCGTTACTGTTTACACGTCGGTCAAGTATTAACATTGGTGGTAAATGAAAAGGTAATTTCTCTAAGGTTTTAAGTGTAGAAATTACTTGCTTTTCTGGCGCCGATTCTTCTAAACAAATCACCATTAAGTCAATACTACGATGACGAATTTGCTGTAATAATTCAGACCATGAGCGACAAGGTGCTGTTTTGAAGCCACCTGTTTGTAAATACTGAATCAATGCCTGCATCCATTCAGAAGCACGTGCTATATTAGCGTTATCACTTAGATTTCCTAAATGTTTTTCGACGCGATGATTACGTAAATGTGTATTGCGCGCTTCGGGTAAATCTGGCAATATGGCAAAATCGACTACTAATATACTAGGTGGGCAAGATATTCCTGCGGCTATTTGCAATACCGAAAGTAGCGTGTTGATATTAAAAGTATTATTTTCCTCGTTGCTCAAGGGAGTTAAACAGGGAAAGACTGAAAGTCCCGAAATTTGAGAAGCAACTTGAGCAGCTTCAACATTACACGTCACCAGTGGTAAAGTTGCTAAACGAGGATGTTGACTTATGGTGTCGAGATATTTTTTAGCTGTTTCCATCGGAGCATCTAGGAGCATAACATCGAATTGCCAAACCCGTGCTAGCAACTCAGCTTGTTCAAGGTCGTCAACTTCGATAACGCGATGGTCAGGTAGTGAAGGTTGGTTACTAACTATATCAGGATTTACAAGTCGCAAAATTCGTAGTGGAACGTTCGCAGGAATTAACTCTATATTTTCTCCAGTTTGTTTTTTGACTTCGGGTGAAACTGATAAACTGTCTAGTAATGGCGCCAGCATTTGATGCTGTACAGGTAAACGTAAAAATCCATCCGCACGATTTGCTTTAGCTTGTTCTTTCTCGGCAGCTGTCGCAGTTACAATTACAGGAATGTGACGTGTGGCATCTTCTGATTTTAGTAATGTTAGTACATCCCAACCTGATAATAGTGGTAGCAGTGGGTTGAGAAATATTGCTTTGGGTTGTAACCTACGCGCTTTTTCGACTGCTTCACATCCAGAACGCGCAATGGCTACACGATACCCCATTCCAGTTAGGTGTTCCGTTAACTCTTCTATATATCTACCTACAGCTTCGACTAATAATATTAATCTTTGTGAGGAATCATGGCGCCCTCTAACATTACCTGTTGTCTCAAAATTATTTTTTGTAGACGGTACTGCATCAAAAAATGATTGACGTTTTAAGTTGATATCTTGCTGGTAACTGTATATTTTATCTTGCAATTTTTCTGTGGCAAGCTCTTTACGTCCATGAGGGTCGAGCGAGTTTTCTGTAAAAGCTGCTTTAGGAGGACTCGGAGGAAGCAAAAGCGTAAACTGACTACCTTTGCCTTCTCGTGATAAAAAGCTAACATCACCTCCGTGAAGTCTCGCTAAAGCACGAGTTAATACTAGTCCTAACCCTGTACCTTCATACTGACGGGTTAATGGATTTTCTAACTGTTGAAATTTCTGAAAAATTAAATGTTGTTGGTGTTCAGGTATACCAATTCCTGTATCCCAAACAGTGAAGGCAACCCAACCTTCCCAATAGTTAACACGCAAACCAATTTTGCCACTACCTTCGGTAAATTTGAAAGCGTTAGAAAGCAAGTGAACGAGCATTTGCCGCAACCGCTGTTCATCAGCAATAATTTCGTCTAAACCTGGTTCTATAAATAAAGTAAATTCGTGATTTTTTTCTGATTGTACTTTACTCGACGAGGCGTGAATCGTTTTGCTTTCTGTTAAAGCTAGGTCACATACTGTTTTAATTTTGACAGAGCCTAATAATAACTCCATTTGCCCGGTTTCCATTCGGGTCAAATCAAGAATATCATTAACTACACTCATTAAATGGCGCCCACTTTGATGAATAAGTCCAGCGTAACGTGCTTGCCGTTCGTTTAATTCACCTAATTGTTGGTCAATTAAAAGTCGAGATAACCCAAGGACTGCGGTTAAAGGGGTTTTGAGTTCATGACTAATACATGCCAAAAACTCGTCCTTTAAACGGTTCATTTGAATCAAATCAGCATTTTTTGCCGCTAATTCTTTACTGAGTTGCTGCTGTTCGGTAACATCGGTTGCTAGCACTAACCATAATTCACCACCATAACTAACAAGTGAATTTAATTGATGCCCATCAAGTAATGAAACAAAATGTCGGGAAGCAACTTCATAAGTTGAACCCTTTGAGAACTGGATATCCTCAGACGTGTTTAAATAACTTTGTCTAATATTATTTGCGGCAATTTCGGTTTCCGTCGAAATTGATTCTCCCAATACCTTCATTTCAGGACTATCAAGGGGAATTTTTGCGAATTGCCACACCCGTTCTTGACCGCTTTGCACTTCAACTACACAAGTGCAAGTACCTAGTTGACTATCAAGGACACAACGATTATTTTTGGGTTTACTACGTCTTTTGCTTGAAGTTGATTGTGTGCTACGACTCGTAGTCCGTGGTTTCATACTATCTGACCAAATTGTCTCGACTTCTTGCCGTACTCCATCTGGGTCTTTTAATACTCCTAACTGCTGCCACCATGCTGGGTTTTGCGCCACAATATCACCTGCACTCGTTTGCAACATTAAAGGCCAAGGTAAACGTTCGAGTAATTGTACTAACGATTGATATTGTTGAGATTTTTCTCTTGCTTTTAAAGAACTATTTAACGCGAGACTTGATGGTTGTGATGGTTTGGGAGCAGGATTTTTCTTACTTGTACGTGCTGACGATTGCTTTTTGGTTTTATTACTACCGTTGGAACTATTATTCACTATTAACTTGTTCAAATGCTTGAGCAATCGAGTCGTATCAACCAATCCCGCATATTTTCCATAAGAATCTGTTACAACTATAGATGTATCGCTATCGTCTGAATATAAAACTTGACTAAATTCTTGAATAGTTGCTTCTATAGATACTAAACGTATCGATTTAATTGCATGATTGAATGTGAGAAGTTGGTGCTGCAAATTTTGGACAGACTGACCTTGTGTCACAGCTAGTACTTGCGGCAACAAACTGGACAAATGTACAATTCCGGTAGGCACCCCAAGTTCTGAGACAACAACTAGCCGTTCGGAATTTTCAGATTCAAAGATGGACAATACATCCAAAAGAGTTGTGGATTGCCAGCAGATAGGAACGGTTATAATAAACTCATCAAGCGGATATTCTAGCATTGGCATTTTTTTGCTCTCGTCATTCTGGTTCCGCAAGCTAAAACTGTTGCAAATAACACCCTCGGCGCCCCTAAAATGCCAACGGTGTGAAACACTACGCTTAAACGCTTGTCGAAAATTTAAACTTAAAGAGATTTAGGTTAAGTAATATAAATCAAACATGTGCGCGTAAAACAGGTTAACAGTAGCACGAATATTAAGATTTGAGAGAAGGTGCCGTTGTAAACTTGACGGACAACTTTGGTCAAACAATGGTACAGAAGTCGTGCAAGCGTTCTGTAATGTAGTGTGACAAAAACTATTGGGCGTGCAAGAACTCCTGATAACAACTGCTATGACAATTATGACTTGAAAATAGCGATAACAACCTTTAGGAATTATAATGATTTAGAATGAGGGATTTTTTTATCTTTGTTCAAGTATCTTATCAACTTGTTAAATTGCGAAGCAATGTTACAGATTATTTACGATGCCAATGATATTAAAGTCGCGCTTGTGAGTGGAAATTAACTATTATCAGCAGCATTATTTGATTTTTGTCAATAGTAAAGTAACTAATTAGGGAGGCGCCATAGTAAGCACAGTCATTAGATTTATAGATATGTATCTGCCCCTAGGTAGATATTACGCAAAAAAACAGCATGATAGGAGAACCGATAACAAACGTCAAGCACTTATCACAAATGACGACAGGTGAGCAGCGAGCAGTGCTAGAGCAATTAAAATTACAGTATCGAGTGATTCTGATTAATTACTTTACCGAAGAGGAAACACTGCAAGACTTAATAGACAAATTTATTAATGCGCTGTTTTGTGCTAATATTCCTGTGCCGCAAATTATTGAAATGCATATGGAACTTATAGATGAGTTTTCTAAACAATTAAAATTAGAAGGGCGAAGCGATGAAGCACTGCTTGATTACCGCTTGACGCTCATCGATATTCTTGCTCATTTGTGCGAAACGTATCGAGGTTCGCTACCCAAGTAAGCAATACTCATATGAATAAAGTAAGAAAAACTTACGTCCTGAAGCTATATGTAGCGGGTAATACACCCAACTCAGTACGGGCATTGAAAACACTCAAAAACATACTGGAGCAGGAGTTTCAGGGCATATACGCTTTGAAAGTCATCGACGTGATGAAAAATCCGCAGTTGGCGGAAGAAGACAAAATATTAGCGACACCGACTTTATCAAAAATTTTGCCGCCACCAGTTCGTAAAATTATAGGAGATTTGTCAGACCGTGAACGAGTATTGATAGGGTTAGATTTGCTGTATGAAGAACTAAAAGAAGAAGATTTATTTGAAGAATAGAAAACTAGAGATAAAAATATACAATATCGACCTGAGTTCATAGAAAAAGTGGCATAAAAATGAGTGATAACGACCTGCCAGGGCAAAAAAACACACCTAGAATTGGAGGTGTAGATAAAATACGCACGATGATAGAGGGGTTCGACGACATTAGTCATGGGGGATTGCCCATTGGTAGAACTACCCTTTTCAGCGGCACATCCGGAACTGGCAAGACATTATTCTCTCTCCAGTTTCTATTCAACGGGATTCATTTTTTTAATGAACCAGGTGTCTTTGTCACTTTTGAGGAGTCACCGAGCGATATTATAAAAAATGCTTATATATTTGGTTGGGATTTACAACGTCTAATCGAAGAGGGAAAGTTGTTTATACTCGACGCATCTCCTGACCCTGAAGGACAAGACATTGTTGGCAATTTTGACTTGAGTGCGCTGATTGAGCGATTACAGTACGCAATTCGTAAGTATAAGGCGCGACGAGTATCTATCGATTCAATTACGGCAGTTTTTCAGCAGTATGAAGCCATTGGAGTTGTTCGTCGAGAAATTTTTCGTTTAGTAGCACGTTTAAAGTTGCTAAACGTGACAACAATTATTACTACAGAGCGTGGTGAGGAATACGGCCCGGTTGCGTCTTTTGGAGTTGAAGAGTTTGTTTCTGATAACGTGGTAATTGTACGTAACGTGTTGGAAGGGGAACGTCGGCGCCGGACAATAGAAATCCTTAAACTGCGTGGGACTACGCATATGAAAGGAGAATATCCTTTTACTATTACTAACGATGGTGTTAATATTTTTCCTTTGGGAGCAATGCGCTTGACACAGCGTTCCTCGAACGTGCGTGTTTCTTCTGGTGTCAAAATTCTAGATGGTATGTGTGGTGGTGGTTTCTTCAAAGATTCAATTATTTTAGCAACAGGCGCCACTGGTACAGGAAAAACATTACTAGTGAGCCAATTTATACAAGAAGCTTGTAACAATGGTGAACGAGCAATATTATTTGCTTATGAAGAATCGCGCGCGCAGTTATCAAGAAACGCTTCCTCATGGGGTATTGACTTTGAAGAATTAGAGCGGCAAGGATTATTGAAAATTATTTGTACTTATCCCGAATCTACAGGTTTGGAAGACCATTTACAAATAATAAAATCCGAAATTGCAGAATTTAAGCCCGCACGAATTGCTATCGACTCATTATCAGCTTTAGCGCGAGGAGTTACAAATAATACTTTCCGACAATTTGTAATTGGTGTAACAGGTTATGCGAAACAAGAAGAAATTACAGGTTTCTTCACAAATACAACCGACCAGTTTATGGGGTCGCACTCGATTACCGATTCACACATATCAACAATCACCGACACAATCTTAATGTTGCAGTACGTCGAGATTCGGGGGGAAATGGCACGCGCAATTAATGTATTCAAAATGCGCGGTTCTTGGCACGATAAAGGTATTCGTGAATACAACATTACTGCTGATGGGCCTGATATTAAAGACTCTTTCCGCAATTATGAGCGAATCGTTAGCGGTTCTCCATCTAGAGTTGTTTCAGATGAAAAGGCAGAATTATCGCGCATCGTTAGAAGCTTTCAAACAAAAGAAAGCCCTGATACTTAAGCTATTATCGTGTTATATTTCTATGCGTGGGAAACGGTTTAAGCCGATGTCATTTTTTGTGTGAGGGACCCGGTGAACGGAAAGCAACTATTTTATAGCTTCTTGCCCGGAGTAACAGTAGCAGTGTTAGCTTCTCATTCGAGCTATGCCAACACTGCAAAAATAAGTGAACCTACATTGGTTGCTTCTGGCATTAACATTTTCGATTCTATACCTGTATTCAAATCCAACATTTTGCACCCGCAAATTGTATTTGATAATACATTTGTTACAAAAACTATTAATTTACAGGCGCCATTTCAGTTTAATGAGATACGTGCTGTAAACAATCCTAGCAGCATAATATCGAGCCAGTTGATTGCCTCAAATGGCATTCCTTGGGTTGAAGCAACTAGCAAAAACTTAATAGCTAAATCAACTACAGAAAATCATGCGAATATTCTATTGACATTAGTAGAATTTTATGGTGAAGAACCAAAAGAATTAACCTTAAACAATTTAGATATATTAAATCTAAACATCAAGGATTTGGTTCGTCATAAGGACACGACTAGTGAAATTATGACAGTAGCACAGGCACCGTCAAAAAAACTAGGCGCTAAGGCACTTATAGAGACACCAACACCAGCACAGAATCAAATTGCCCAAAACAGGCAACAAAATGTGCCACCACCAAGACCAACAACAAACCCAACCCCAGTAGCTCCACCAATAGTTTCACCAAGTGGAACAAGAGAAATTCCTAGCTACTTGAATGCAAACCCAAATCCGTTGCAATTTCCAACAAGACCCGAAGAAGTTCGGTTAGAAGGAACGCAACCGATTACATTAAATCAAGCATTAGAAGCTGCACGTCGTAATAACCAGCAGTTACAAGTGGCATTACTTCAAGTTGAACGTAGTCAAGCTGCTGTTAGGGAAGCACAAGCAGCGTTATTTCCAACCTTGGGCTTGAATGCGACTGTAACTCGTCAGCGTTCTGCACAGAGTGGATTAGGTTCGGAAGCGCGAATTAGGGAAAACCCAGCTTTTGCTGACCAAGGTGCCCAAGAAAGTACAGGTTTTTCAGGTAATGCTCAATTTAATTATGACCTTTACACATCGGGAAGGCGCCAAGCTACCATCCGACAAGCAGAAGAACAGCTAAGGTCAGATGAGTTCAACCTGGAAGTTCAATCAGAAACAATTCGTCTTAACGTTACAAATCAATATTACGATTTGCAACAAGCAGACGAAAGTGTACGAATTAACCAGTCGGCAGTAGTAAACGCACAAGCATCTTTACGCGACGCGCTTGCACTCGAACGGGCTGGAGTTGGGACTCGTTTTGATGTACTACAATTCCAAGTAGACTTAGCCAACTCACAACAACAGCTAACAAATGCGATTTCGCAGCAGCAAATTGCACAGCGACAGTTAGCAGCAACGTTAAGCGTACCGCAATCAGTTAATTTGAGTGCTGCTGACCCTGTAGCAATTGCTGATTTGTGGAATCAAACACTCGAAGCAAGCATTATACAAGCACTGCAAAATCGACCGGAACTACAACAGCAACTTGCTCAACGTAGTATTGCTGAACAGCAAAGACGACAGGCACTTTCTGCACTTGGTCCACAAATTAGTTTAGTTGCTCAATACAACTTGCTTGACCAATTTCAAGACCGAATATCTGTCGTTGATGGTTATTCTGTGGGAGTGCAAGCTAGTATTAGCTTATTTGAAGGAGGCGCCGCGCGCGCTCGTGCATCACAAGCAGAAAGAGCTATTAGTATTGCAGAAACGCAATTTGCCGAACAGCGAAACCAAATTAGGTTCCAAGTTGAACAGGCTTTTTTACAATTGCAATCAAACCTAGAAAATATTCAAACAGCAAATACAGCGCTTGAACAAGCTCGTGAAGCACTGCGACTGGCACGTTTACGTTTCCAAGCGGGAGTTGGGACGCAAACCGACGTAATTAATGCTCAAAACCGACTTACGCAATCTGAAGGCAATAGAGTCACAGCGATTTTGAGTTATAACCGTGCTTTAGCGACTATACAGCGTGCTGTTACGGCCAGAGGTGTGCGCTAACGAAACAGAATAATTATTCCCGAATTGTAGAGACGTTACATGTAACGTCTCTACATTTATAATTTGATGTAAAAATGGGCGGAAAATTTTACAATTGATGAAAAAGCTCGTAACATGGCTGAATGGTAGCTACTTTGCTCATCAAAAACCGCATGACAACAGTTACATTAAAAGAAATAGCTCAATTTCGCTCGCAACTTTCAGAAGACCCCCTTGCGTTAAAAGCACTCGACACAATCGAGGACTGTGAGGGTGATTTGGAGGATGCTGCGATGACGCTGGCAATTCGTGTTGGACAACAACCTGAGCGTGCTAACTCAGAATGGTTAGACGCATTAGCTAGAAAATGGCGTGCTGTGATTTGCCAGCAAGAATTTCGTAGCAACTTACGAGATGCTTCCATTCAAGAAATGATGCAACATATTAGAACTATGCCCACATTCCCTAGCATTTTAGCGGCGCCTGTTCTAATGTACGTTATGAAGCAAGGCATTGATAATTTCTGTGAACCATTTGATTCATTAAAGTGAAGTCATATCGATTACAATTTATTTGGTATTCATTTGATGTTTCTCAGGCTGCTACGCTATTAAATGAGAGCAAATCTGATTAAACAACGAATTTTATAATCAATGAATTACTTAGTTGCTGTATTAGCCGACCGTATTCAAGCCGAAGCTGCTTACCTAGAATTAGAAAAAGAGGGTATAAATAGTACTATTCTAGGTAGGGGTTACAAAACTGTTGATGAGTTTGGCTTAATTGACCCTAAAGAGCAAGCGGTGAAGCAAACAAAGTTTATGGCGATATGGTTGATACCATTCGGTTTTTTTGCTGGTGTTACATTTAACCTAGTTACTGGTTTAGATACTTTTGCTTGGGCTGGTAGAATTGGTAATCAACTTATCGGAGGACTTCTAGGTGCTGCCAGTGGCGCCTTGGGTAGTATCTTTGTAGGGGGAGGAGTCGGGATGGTTATAGGTAGCAGTGATGCATTACCATATCGTAATCGTCTTGATGCTGGAAAATACCTAGTTGTAGTTCAAGGTCAAGAAAGTCAAACGCGCGAAGCAACTAGGATATTACGTCGGTTTGACCCGGAGAATCTTCAGGGTTATGCTGATACATCAACTGTTTAATAATTTAGATGGAACAAATTTTATACATCGATACACAGCGTCTTGAGCTACTACCTTGTTCATTGGAAGTAGCTCAAGCTACTCTAGCAAAAGACAAACCTTTGCTAGAAAAACTTTTAACCGCTTATATACCAGACGATTGGTACAACACAGAAGTTCAAGCTTTCTTACCGAAGTATATAGGGTTACTAAAATCTGACCCTTCACAGTTGGGGTATGGAGTATGGTTAATAATTCGTACCGATGATTCTACGTTGGTTGGAGATTTAGGGTTTGGAGGAAAGTCAGACAACGAGACGTTAGAAATAGGTTACGAAATTTTAGCTGCTTATCGTAATGAAGGTTACGCGACCGAAGCAGTGGAAGCACTTATAGACTTTGCCTTTACGCAACTAGCAGCAAAGAAAATTATTGCACATACTCCTGTAGATAATGCTGCTTCAATTCGGGTATTGGAAAAATTAGGAATGCAGAATGTAGAAAAAATGAAAGGGACAGATACACCTGGGTTAGAGGTATATAAGTGGGAGTTGACGTTAGAATCAAGAAATAGCTAGTAGAAATATCATTATTTATCCACATGCTGCCACGAGAAGAACTTTTGAAGGGTGTTGAAAATAGAGATGAAGTTGCCCGCGTCATCGACCAAGCAGAAAAAGCCATTAAAACTTGGGAAGTTGTGATGACAGATTTTCTTTCACCTCCAGAGTTGGCAGAAGTTCAAAGGTCTTTTAGTCGTCTTACAGAAATTCATTTAGTTGCCTGGGGTGGGTATCCACAAGCAGAACGTACTAGGGTTGCTATAGCACGTTCTGAACTTCCCCTAGATGAGTCGCAAGTAGAACTCGTTGCGCTTGATATTGCAGGTAATTTTTTATTTGATACTGCAACACACAGAGATTTTCTCGGCGCCATGCTAGGTTGTGGTATAGTGCGCGACAAAACAGGTGACGTGATTGTTTTAGGAGAACGAGGTGCCCAAGTAATTGTAGTACCTGAATTAGGAGACTATTTAGAAACACACCTTAAACAAGTACGTTCAGTACCCGTTAACACCCGACGTATAGAATTAAGTGAATTAAAAATCCGCGAACCCAAGAAAAAAGAACTTACCACCGTCGAAGCATCACTGCGACTAGATGCAGTTGCATCAGCAGGGTTTGGAATGTCACGCAGCAAAATGGTTGAATTTATTGATTCAGGTGACGTTCGCGTAAATTGGAAAGACACCACTAGTCCTTCCGCACAACTTAAAACAGGTGATTTAGTTTCTATACGTGGCAAAGGGCGCCTAGAAATAGGTGAAATTGCGGTAACAAAAAAAGATAGGTACCGCGTACAGTTAACAAGGTACGTGTAAGTAGTAAGGTGGGCTTCGACCCACCATACATCTAGAAACAAACAAATAAATGCTCGATCAAAATTTCCACATCCAAGTAGCCAGAATTGCTGCCATAATTACGCTCTCGCTGACAGCATACAACGTAATACAGCCACCAGTCACAGCAGGTAATATAGAAATAGCTCAGGCGCCTGCCCCATCCCAAATTAAAAACTTACCACGACTAACAGGCAAAGCAACTGTAGTTATAAAAGTCAACAACCAACCCATCACCATTGAATTAGATGGTACTAATGCTCCAATTAGTGCAGGTAACTTTATAGATTTAGTGCAAAGAAAAGTATACGACGGACTAGTATTTCATCGGGTAGTTCGAGAACCACAACCATTTGTAGTGCAAGGTGGAGACCCACAAAGCAAAGACCCCAAATTTCCAGCAGAAAGGTTAGGGACAGGTTCTTGGATAGACCCAGCAACAAAGAAACCTCGTTACGTTCCTTTAGAAATAAAACCCACAGGCGCCCAACAGCCTATATATGGACAAACCTTAGAAGACGCAAAAATTTCCAAAGCGCCAATATTGCGTCATAAACGTGGTGCAGTAGCAATGGCACGTTCCAGCGAACCAAACTCCGCATCATCACAATTTTATTTTGCCCTAACTGACCTAGCATTTTTAGACGGTAACTACGCAGTGTTCGGATACGTCACCAAAGGAATGAACGTAGTAGACAAAATAAAACAAGGGGACAAAATTCAAACGGCAACAGTAGTCAAAGGAATAGAAAATTTGAAAAAGGCGCCGTAAAAATGTAGAGACTGTACATGTACAGTCTTGAAAATACCAATTTTCACCAATACGTAATTAACTTACAAAGAAAAATTGATGTTCCCTAATTCTTCCCTTTTGTTTTTTAGAGTGAAACTACAAACGAAAGCCAAGGAGTTTCCATTCATGAGAACATCAACCAAATTAGTTTTAGCTGCTGCGTTATTAGGCAGTTTAGGACTTGGAGTATTAGCAAAAAGCGTCAAACAACCTCTAAGATCAAATAATATTGGCAGTTGTTTCACCGTAAATTTGCCAGTGCATCGTTTCTAAATTTATATCTTGCATCTAAGCTACATACAATTAATTATGATTAAAAAAATTTCTAGATTTTGGCTAAAATTACAAAGGTTAAGACAAAGACAATAAATTAATAAAATCTAAATAAAATCCAGACACTAACAGGACTTACGCAACTGGCACAAGGTGCTGGCGGGGGCTTCGCCCCCGCCGCGCGATAATTTAAATCAGACTAAACACATATGAACGTCTGGACGTTTTAGTTGTTGAATTAAATAATTAGAGAGTA
>JAESFJ010000166.1_pt1 | contig 66769 bp, 78 predicted proteins | sample 9266161 | NCBI WGS metagenome assembly JAESFJ01 (sample SAMN14506165, study PRJNA617096) | algae metagenome | isolation source: Calothrix sp. FI2-JRJ7 and co-occurring heterotrophs from granitic desert soil | place: USA: Red Pass Lake area, Fort Irwin, California | collected 2000-06-01
ATGGTGTTGGAGGCGTCGATCGGGATGTTCTCCGAGGATGGCTGCATCACTATCAGCGACGAGGCCTTCTCCGACGACGACTGGGCGATCGCCAAGGCGTTCACCGATGAAGGCATCGAAAACCTGCGATACATTATTGACGCCATCAAAGACGCGTGACGCTGAATCCGCGTCGCAGCCGTCAAGCCTTACAATCGCTAGATCCTGCGGCCGCTAACGGATGCGTACGATGGTTCGGCAGTAGTCCACGGTTCGTTAGAGATGGTCTAAGCTTGCTGGCGCTATGCTCACCAACCCGTCGACATCACCACGTCACCAGTAAAGCGCCGGCATGCGAGCGGCTCTAAGGCGATCTTCAGTGCCGCGTTTGCGGGCGATGTCCTTTAGCCAAGGGGTGATGTCATCGGCTTTCAAATAGGCCTCGGCATCGTCGACGCTATCGAAACCGAGCGCCTTTGCGAAGACCTCGCTAACTTCCCAGTGATCGGCAGAGTATCGGATCCCCACGATGCCCCGGGGCGTCGCCTCTGCGCGTTCGAACTTCCGGACCGAGCTGATGCTGATGCCGACCGCATTTGCGACATCAGCCAGCGAACGTCTTCCGATCCAGCGCGCCAGATAGCAGCGATAATTGCGCCATCCCGGCGGCGCGTCGCCCAGACCGGCTTCTTGAGGCAGATATTTGCCCAACACCTCGTCACGCAAAAGAATATCGCGAAACGCGCGCGACATTTTGCGTTGGCCGCCTTCAATTCTCGAGATTGTCTCCCGGCTGTAGCCAGTCCGTCGGGCAAGCTGGGCCTGTGTCAAATTGCATGCCTTCCGCGCCTTACGCAATTCAGTCTCGGGGTCCAACAGTGCCATTGAGTATAACTTTCTGTATGATTTCGTATCCCGATGAGCCCCACCGTAGTGCTCACTAAAGATGTGACATTTTGCATTTTAGTCAATGCCGCCGGACTAAAATGCTGGGATGAACACACCAGCGCCCTCACCAAAGCTCGCAAGCGCGGCCATATCCGAAGGACGAACGACGTTACCCCGAGGCAAGCGCCTATTGTTTGATGCCGCGGCCATCGAGATGGTGGTCAATGCTCAGCGCGAGGCAGACCTCCATGATCCTCCCCAGCGGCGCGTCCCCCTTATGGGAGTCATTCGAACGGCAGCGCCGTTAATCCTTACTCGCCGTGCCAATGGCTGGACCGACGCGCAAATCGCCGACTTTCTGCATGAGCTTGGCGTTGAAATCTCGGCAGAGACTTTGCGCGTGTACCTCAGTCGCCTGCGCCGTGAAGTCGCTGGAGAGCCATGTGCAAATGCGATTGAGATCGCGGTGCCAAGCGCCGAACCGGGGTTGCATGCCGCGGCAGCGCTGCCCGATCCCGCGCCCTCAGGCAGACCGTCCCAGGCCGCCGAACCAACGCCCGCCCAGGATGAAGCCATCCTGACGCCGCCCCAAACTTCATCAACGCCCGAGACCAAGACGATTGGAACCCCGTTCAAGCCGGGCATCGATCTCGATGAAGAAATCTGATCCCATAAGAAGGAGAAATGACATGACGACCAAAGACAAAAAACGCCGCCTCGCGGTCATCGGCGCCAAGGATAAGGGGGGTGCAGGTCTCAGCACGATGGAAACGGCGCTCGCGACCATTTTGCGGGCAACTGGCGAAGGTCAGTTCCGCGTGCAGATCGTCGATGCCGACAAGGCCAATGGCTCTCTGACCCAGCGTATGGGCGAGCGAGATGAAACCGGCAAGCTGCTCGCTGAGCAGGATCCTTATAAGGGCGTCATTAAAGCCGACCTGTTCGATCGCGATGGCGCCCGCCCGATCTTTCATGCGATTGAGTCCGACGCCGAATTTGTGATCATCGACACGCCGTCGGGATCGCTCGACCGTTTCGGATCGCTGTCAGAATCGCTGACGGCCCGCGATCTTGTCGATCATATTCGCCGCAATGGTCGTGAACCGATTATTCTTGTCCCTTTTGGACCGACCGTTGCTGCCATCCGCGGCGTCGGCAAGGCCATCGATATCTTCGGCGATGTGCCCTATGTGGGCGCCCGCTATATGGCTGGGTTGCGCGATGCCGATTATCGGCTTTGGTCGTCCGAGGCTCTTACCGATATTTATGGCCGCTCGGTAGGCGGCAAAGTCCGCCGCAAGTTCGAAGAAGCAGGCGGCCGACTCATCGACATGCCGCCCGCCCCCATGGGGTCGTTCGCGCTGGCCGAGGCGCTGAAAATGACTTTGGCCCAATCCGCCAATCATGTGGGTGGCGACTACGAACAATATGACCGGCTCAACATGGCCGCTTGGCTCAACAAATGGGTTCACGAGTTTCAGAAGATTGAGGACCTACTTGGTCTTGAAGGCACCGAATGGAGGCCATTCTGATGGAAAAGCATCATATAGGTCTGCATCCGCTGTCCTCCGCCTCGGCGCGCGAGCTGCTCGAGAAATATACGTACGGCAGCGGCGACGTTGAACTGATCCTGCGCTTCGCCGAAGATCACAACCTCGACAAGGATAATCTCGTCTGGCTGTTGACGAGCATATTGAAGGTCGGGAGCAACCTCGTAAACGATCTGCTGAGGGCTATCCAACATACCGGAGAGATGATTGCCGTCGCGGAAACGCAGCGGCGGACGAGTATGCAGGACGCTGCAGAATTGGCGGATCGACTGGCAGCTCAAATGTCTACCGCCGCCAGTCAGAGCGCCGGACAACTCGACATGCGGATTGCAAAAATCGAGCGACTGGGGCGCGACGTCGGCAAACTTGCCGCCGACTTTGAGAGGGCGCACGCCGACTTCAAGTACACGCGTGATTCCTTCAAAAAATTCGTCGAAACGGAAATGCGCGTCTGGGCCATAGAGTTTCTCGCACGCGCCCGCGAGCAGCTCAATCCGCAGCCTTGGAGGCTTTATGCCATCAGCGCGGTTCAAACTGCGATGATCATCGGTCTGTTCTTTTGGCGATGACTGTGAATGTGCTCCTCACCGGCTGGGCCGGCTCGATCAGCACTGTCCTGGTGCTGACCGCTGACACTGATCCTGCCTTCCCGATATCCGAAGGTTTAGGAGCGCCCAAGGTTCTTAAAACGGAAGAATGCTGGCCAGCCAGAAAGAGCTTTTTGCACTGCGGCAGTGCTCGCCGGCTGCGCGCAGAATTTGCTCGAATTTCGACGAGAACGCACAAGCCGCGAGGTCAGGATCCATGAGACTGAGCATTCATGAGCCACAAGCCCCGGCACATGCAATTCTGAAATCACAGAAAAAATTATTGGCGGCGCGATTACGTGCCATTGGAGTGTAATTCAATGAAGATGTGGTACCGACATGACGGTAGGAGCACAGCGTCCAAGCTCGCACTTGAAATACTTCAATATGTGGATGAGCATTTGAGGGGTTTCGAGTGGCGTCCCCGAGTTACATCGATCGGAATAAACGAAGGTCGCGGTGACAATTATGATTTCGAAGTCGAGCTTGAATTCTCCCCGGGCGCGTTTGTCGTTGTTCGATATGGCGATTGCGACGACACAGAACGAGGAGGGATATGCACCGACAGCGATGCGATCGGTCAGGCTATATTCGTCGTATTCGAGGACTTTCGCAAAACAGGGATAAATGTTCTCTCTGCAATGCTTTATGACGCCCGCCATGAGGCACTAAAGACGCTATCGACATGGTCAGGAGGCGCAACGCATGCCGAACTGGTAAAGCCGCGGCTGTTGAGAGACGAGTGGATCCGAGGAGAAGAATACCTATCAGATTTAGAATTTCGAGTGCTTGATGATAAACTCAGCCTTTCTGAACTCAATATTGTTGCAGACCATCCAAGTTTGCTGAACGCGGAGCTCAAAACGCACAGAGAACTTATGGACTTAAGATTCGCCAGGAAAACCGAACTGGCGCGCCAAGGAGCGGACGGGTCGATCGACCAAATCGCAATCAACGCTATAGCGCAGCGATGTCATATCGCTGACGGAATAAGGTGGGTCGCCAATCGGACTGTTGAAGCACGTCATCCTGATTTGTACTTGTATGTCCGAGACGGACACATTGGCTGCGAAGGTTACGACGCGCAAAATTCCAATTTTCATTGGAATGGTAGCTCACTGACATTGTGGAATTGCACCCTTCCGGAGATCGCGATAAGCCAATTGGCGGGTCAGCCGATAACTCGCTTGATCGAGCATCCCATATTGTCCAGCGATATGATCATCACTGAAGCCAGCTCGGCAAAAATTGGCGAGCGGCAGGCCATCAAGGTAATTTTCGACCAGCCGAAGCGACTATTTTGCAAAGCGTCTGGTCGTTCATGGTGAACATTTATATGGAAGGTTCCTGCATCCAGTTTAGCATTACCCCACCAAGATCGCTGCCTTGCCTGGTGATATAGATTTCGCTTTCGACTTGTTCTGAAAAGCTTCCTTGCCGAGACATCCCTCCAGTCCGGAGAAAGCTTTCATGTTCTAAGCGAATACAGAAACTCCGTCACCGTCCGGACACGCTCGATTGGCCGTCGGCTCGACGACATGATAGACCAAGTTCAACGGTCAGCTTGCATCTTCCCAGCGACGAGCGATCACCGAGCCAGGCCGTCCGCTCCGACGATGACGGACAACAAATGGCTTGTCAGCGCAGACGCGCCCTTTCGGTCGGCGATTTCACCCCAATCATCCCAACGGTGCACCCGCTCGGCGAGCCAGGCGAACAGGTCGTCACGCGACGCTGCGTCGGGGAAAGACTGCGACCAGGCGATATTGCGCGTCGGCATCCGAGCGCCGACGGTGATGCCGGTCAGAGTCACCAGGTAACGCTTTCCCAAATCCTCGCGCGCAAACAGATGGCGACGGAAACCCACCTCCCGCTCGAAGTCGATCAGCGCGCAGTCCCGGGCCTCGGCGTCGGCCCCCTTGTTTGCACTGACCGCCGCCACAACCGCCGACATCGGCAGGCGCTCGAATTCCGGCTCGCGCGTGGCTTGCAGCATCATGAGGACCGACTTCCCCAATGCGCTCAGTCCCCCATCGAAAACATTCCTCCCCTCCGAGGTCTCGACCATGCCGATGCTGGCGAGCCAGCACTGATAGAATCGCCAGAACATCATGTCCCCGCCGAAAACATCGTGGTTGCTCTCCGTGCCAAACCAGCTCGCATTGATCGCGGTCATTACCCTCAGCATCAGTTCATGCTGTTCGGGTGCGAAGTGGACCGGCGGGAAGCCAAGTTCTCCTTCCCAGAAGGCGTCCCTGACGCTCGACCAATGGCGTCCCGCTGCATCCTCGTAGCCGCGCGGATTGGCTCGAAACCACCATCCCCATGGGAGCTCGCTGGCGTGGCGATCAAAGTCGGCCACGGCCACCTCCGCGACTGGGATCGAGGCCGATCGGCGGCGGCTGGTCGTCGCGCTGGGGCGCTGCGTCCCCCTCCGCGATCGCGCGCAGCTGGGCAGCGAGCGCAACCGTTTCCCGGACAACATAGGCATCGTCGCGATAGGTCCGTGCGAGTTCCGATGACTTGGGCCTGGAGGAACCCTGCGCATGCCTGGGAATGAGATCGTACGCATGATCGCAACTGAAGCCGAACCACCATGCGTGCGGGTCTTCGACCCGGTGATCGGTAGCGTGCGTTACCGGATGGTAGACCGCCGGGCGTAATGTCACGTGGCAGATACGGCGCGCCTCGACGGCTAAACGACGCGCCGGACTCGGCCCTTCCTCGCACAGTCTTGAATAGGTCAAACCGCCATGCACCTCGATCCCGATGTCCGACGGAACTGCGCCATTATCCCAGCCCCAGAGTGGGTGGTCGTGGGGAATGCCGACATATCCGGACAGAAAACCATCTTCCGTGTCACGCAAGATGATGCAGTCATAGCCACTCGCCTCGTCGCGCCAGCTGATCTTGTCCGCCTCTCCGAGCCACGGCCCCTTGCCATCGGGCCGCGCTGCCTGATCATAGAATATTTCTTCCGCGGGAACGACGCACGCGCGGGTCGCATAAGCGCGACCGGTTACGAGAACGACGCCGCCCTCTCGCATGACATCGCCTCCGTCGCCGATCAGCTTCGCCAGAGCGAGGTCGGAGCCGAGGATCGGCAGCAGTGTGCCGTCCGTGGCCGGCGCAACGGCAACCGTGGCTGCCTTTCGCATCACGGACGTCTTGCGCTGCCCAGCGGGCACTAGCGCCTTGGACTTGGTGGTTTTAGCCATTTCTTCTCTCCAGCTTAATCTGCGGCACGGATGCTGATCGCTTCCGGCTACGCGTCATGGTGCTGCCCCCGGGGCGGTCTCCGAGTGCGTATCATTTTCGCATGTCGGCCAAGCGATGATCGGTCCGAGACCCCAGGTTTCGCTGCCGAGTGGACTGCCCAGATGCGAGGGTGGGGAATGGTATCCCGACGGTGGTTCATGCGATGCCATCAGTAAGATTCGTAGTTACGTTATCGTTCGCTATATCAGACAACGACTAGAGTCAATCGGTCGGACGAAGTCGTTCGTTTGACCGAACGCTCTTTGATTCCTATGGCGTTGCTCTCATGTTAGGTTGTGTCGAGGGAGGTCATGGACATGTCGTTGGCGATGAGGCTGCAGAACCTTCGCACGGCAAAGCGGCAATCGCTTCAAACAGTGGCTGACGCCATCGGTGCGTCGAAGGCGCATATCTGGGAGCTTGAGAAAGGCACCGCCAAGAATCCGTCGATCGAACTTGTCCGAAAGCTCGCCGATCATTTTGAGGTATCTATCGCAAGCCTTGTCGGGGAGAAGCCGGACGAAGATAGCGATGACGAGCATTTGCTCGTCATGTACCGTGATCTGAAATCTCTCGATCACCAAGATCGCTTGGTTCTTGGAGACATTATAAAGGGAATGCAGAACCGTCGGTCCGGGCGGTAGCGGAGCGGGCGCTCTTAGCACTGGTTCTAATGCCCTACCCATACCGTCGTGGTCGTCACCGGCGCCACGTCCGCAGCAAAGGAGTTCGGCGCGGTCGGCGCTTTGGTCGATTCGGCTATTGCCGGTTCTGTCAGCCGGTCTTTGGGACGAATATTCGCATAGCGGACATTCGGCTCGATCGATCGAGGATGTTCAAGAAATTGGTAAGTTAACCGCGCTAGAATCCTTCCCATGAAATGGCTTTTTGTAATCGCACTCGCGCTGACCCCGCTTTCCGCGTCCGCGCAGGACATTAGTGGAACGGGCCGTGCAAAGGACGGCGACTCCCTCGACATGGCAGGGATTGCCGTCCGCTTACATGGCGTCGATGCCCCCGAGCTTTATCAGACATGTTCGCGGCAGGGTCAAAGCTGGGCATGTGGGAAAGAAGCGATGGCGAAATTGGGGCAATTGGTGAATGGTGCCGAATTGCGCTGTGAGCAGCGCGATGTTGATGACTATGACCGGATCGTCGCCAGCTGCACCGCGCGGCAGATAGATCTAGGCCAAGCCATGGTCGAAGCGGGCCTTGCAGTTGCGTTGCCTCAGTTTAGCGATCGCTATCTCGGCGCCGAGGCGCGCGCCAAGGCCCTCAAACTAGGCATCTGGAGTTCCGACTTCCAAAAGCCAGCGGACTATCGGGCCGCCAATCCCAGGGCACATCGGCCCAAGCCGCAGGCATCCGCCGTGCGTCAGCCTATTGCATCACCGGCGCCGTCCGGCGTCTATTACCGCAATTGCAATGCGGCATGGGCAGCGGGTGCTGCGCCGTTATACCGCGGTCAGCCGGGATATCGGCCAGAAATGGATGGCGACGGTGACGGGGTGGCTTGCGAGCCATTTCGGCGGCGCTGAGCGATTAGGCTGGTTTGTTAGGAGTTCAGCCAAAGTTTCTGGCGCGGTGTTGCGAGTTTGCGTAGGCCAAAGACATGACGATGATCGGCACGAGAATCGAAGAGACAGGGACGTTGCTCCGCGACGCGGGCGGTTTCTCGCTTCGCCGTGACCTTGGCGGCCGGTGGCGGCTTGACTTGCACCGCGTGCCTGTCGACCATATCGAAAAGCGTGTTCGCATTACCGGCATCGTGGTCGGTGAAGACCTGGTCGATGTCGACGGTGTGGCTCCCGAGAACATTGCTTCTTCGCCGCTGGCGGCCGGCGCGTAGCCCCACTGCGCCACCTGCACCGCCAGAACAAATATTTGAGCGCCTGCCACGCCCCGACGAGGAATGAGCCGCCCACCGACGCGGTCGCCATCCAGAATTCGATAGCGAGCGCCCGGTCGCGCCATTTGGGTCCGCGTTCTTGCATAGGCTCGGCATGACAGCGCGAAATATTGTAGGAAAGCGATTAATCCACGCTTGGTGGCGACAACATCCTACGGAATAGGCGACACCCCCCCAACTCACAGGTGTGCGATACCGCCGACTCTGGCCGCTTGCGGCCAAGCCAGTTTCGGGCGAGAATCTCAGAAAGCGGACGTTCACGGCAAAATGCTTGAAGACGTCTGGAAGCGACCGATCTGGGGATGACCCCCTGGTGGCAGGGTTTGAATCGAACGCTAAAAATCTTCCTTTTAATTTGAATACTTAGCTTTCCAATTTCATAATTCCCCCCCACATATTCCCCCACATTATTCGGGACTAGGCAGTGATTATTCGAACCGCGGTTTAGTGCGATCAAAAAATGTAGGTGCCATAACCCAAAGCCTAGGAGGTCATGCGGGCTAGTTGAGCAGGTGTGAAACTGCCGGCCAGAGGGTCAGCAGCAGAGACGCAGTCCCACTTCAAGTAGATCCACGCGCGCCAATCGTCTGCACCTATCGATGGGTTCGCAGCCAATCGATTTGCCTTGCCGGAAAGTGGCGCTATCGGGATCGATGCCATGATACATAATCTCATGCCGTGGCGGAACGAAAACCGGATGACAGCGAATATGAACAGGATCGACGATCTCTCCCCCTCCCCGCGAAAGCCGTCCGGACTCTTCGACCATATCGAGGCATTGCAGGGCGATTTGTCATGGGGGTCGATCCTTGATGCCGGAACCGGAACCCATTCGCTCGGCTGGATCACTTCGCTCCAGACCGAGCGATGGACCGCGGTCACTGGCGCCGAACGCCATGCCGCGCAGGTTCGGCGTATCGCAACGCCCGTCCAACGGCCGCAAGACCGGATATTGGTAGGTAACTGGTCCGATCCGGCACTACTCGCCGGCGAACGCCACGACACCGTGCTGGCCGATTACCTGCTCGGCGCGATCGAGGGTTTTGCGCCCTATTTCCAGCATCGGCTCTTCGCGCGGCTCCGCCCGCTGGTCGGGCGACGGCTTTATGTCGTTGGCCTCGAGCCCTATGTGACAGGTCAGCCCGCTACGCCCGCCGCTCGGCTGGTCTGGGAGATCGGGCGCTTTCGCGATGCCTGCCTACTGATCATCGGCGAACAGCCTTACCGCGAATATCCCGCGCAATGGGTCGTCGATCACCTAGAAGCGTCGGGCTATCGCGTCATCGCTTCGCAGCGTTTCGCAATCCGCTACAAGCAGCGCTTCGTGAACAGCCAGATCGATATGTGCGCGCCGCGGCTCGCCGCAATGCGCGATAGGGATCTCGCCCGGACGCTGGCGGCGCGCGGCGAAGCACTGCGCGAGGAAGCGCTCGCGATGATCGAGCGCGACGGTGCCTTGCGGCATGGGTTCGATTATATATTGGCCGCTGAGCCCGCCTGACCGCCGAACGCGAGCGACATGTGGCGGACCGGAGGGAGAAGCGCGGGACTAATCGCTTCGCCCTCCGGTCGCCCCCTTGTCGTCAGAAGCTGGTGCGCAGGCCGAAGACGAAGTTCCGGCCGCGCAGCGGCGACGCATTCTTGATGAAGGACGCGTGGTTGAAGGCGAGCTCGTTCGTCAGGTTGGTCGCGCGCACGAACAATTCGGCGTCGGCTTTCGGTCCGAGCTCAAGCTTATAGGCCAGGGTTGCATTGAGCATGTCATAACCGGCGGTGCGCGTTTCAAAGTCGGCAATCTTGCCCTGCTCAAAGACATGATAATATTCGACATCGGCCGATAGCGGTCCCCATCGACCATCGGCGCGAGCACCGAGGCGTCCGGCGGGAATGCGCGGCAGGTTGCCAAGACCGTCCTTGAGCTTGGCGCGGACATAATCGCCAAAGAGCGAGGCGCCGATTCCGGCCGCAAACTGATGCCGCACTTCGCCGTCGATACCGGTGAAGGTCGCATCGGCAGCCCAATAGCGGATCAGGCGGAAATCCTCGAACTGATCGAGCGTGTCGGCGAAAATATAGTCGTCGAAATCCTGATGATAGGCGCCGACGGTAAAGGTGGTCGCACCGCTCGTCTTTCGGAAGGTGAGGTCGACCGACTTGCCCGTTTCCTTGCCGAGCGTTGCCGTTCCCAGTTCAAAAGTGTTGGTTGTGCTGGCGCAGGGTGCCACGACGGCGGAAGCGTGTCGGCGGATCGCGGTCAGCGAACAGACCTATTATCGGTGGCGCCGTGAATATGGCGGTCTGAAGACCGATCAGGCGCGTCGAATGAAGGATCTGGAGAAGGAGAACCAGCGGCTTCGCCGTGCGATATCGGACCTGACGCTCGACAAGCTGATCCTGCAGGAGGCCGCCCGGGGAAACTTCTGAGCCCCGCGCGCCGAAGGCGCTGTATCGACCACATCAGAACGATGATGCCGGTGTCCGAGCGGCGGCTGTGCCGTGTGCTCGGGCAGCACCGGTCGACACAGCGCAAGGCGCCCCGCGGGGCGGATGACGAAGCGGCTCTCACCGAGGATATCATAGCGCTGGCGCGGCAATATGGTCGTTATGGCTATCGCCGGGTGACGGCGTTGCTGCGCGATGCGGGCTGGCATGTGAACCGCAAGCGGGTCGAGCGCATCTGGCGCCGCGAGGGGCTGAAGGTACCGCAAAGGCAGCCGAAGCGCGGTCGGCTCTGGCTGAACGACGGATCATGCATCCGGCTTCGGCCCGAGTATCCCGGCCATGTCTGGTCCTACGACTTCGTTGAAGGTCGCACCCACGATGGCCGCAAATACCGGATCCTGTCGATCATCGACGAGGCGAGCCGGGAGTGCATGGCGCTGCCGGTAGCGCGTAAACTAAAGAGCGACGACGTGCTGGCGGCGCTGGCCGAACTGTTCGTCACGCGCGGGCCACCAGCGCATATCCGGTCGGACAATGGGCCGGAGTTTATCGCCACGGCGGTGCAGGAATGGCTGGCGAAGGTCGGCGTAAAGACGCTCTACATCGCGCCGGGAAGTCCGTGGGAGAATGGCTATTGTGAATCGTTCAACGGGTCGCTGCGCGATGAGCTGCTCAATGGTGAAATCTTCTACTCGCTCGCCGAGGCCCAGATCCTGATCGAAGCCTGGCGGCGGCATTACAACACCGTCCGGCCGCACAGCGCGCTCGGATATCGGCCACCGGCGCCAGAGGCCGTTCCATCGCCAGTGTCGCCCTCCGGTTCCGCTTCGCTCCACCTACGGCCAACACTGGCGATGGAGGCCTCAATGCACTAACAGTCCACGCGGACCACTCGGTGGGGGCCGGTCAAAAGCCTATGGCGTCTATGTGAAGAAGGTGCCGCTCGAAGGTGGCGACTATACCGTCGACCATACCGCTGCGATCTACCTCATGGACCGGCACGGCCACTTCGTGACCACGATCGACTATCACGAGAATGACAAGGTCGCGCTCGAAAAGCTGAAGAGGATTGTCGCATGATCCCACACGGGCCAACCAAAAGTGCGTGATCGCCGATCAGGGCGGGCTTAGTCGCCCGTCCGGTCCGCGCAGCCAACCGACACCGATTGCGGAAAATCGTCGTTGGCCTATAGTTTGTCCAAATCCGATGCGTCGCTTTTGCAGCAACTGTACGCTGGCGAGGGACCGCGCGGGAAGCCGGGGTGAGAGCGTGATAATTGGCAAGGTTTCCGGACTGTTTCGCTATCCCTTTAAATCGATGTTGGGCGAAGCGATCGACCGGACCCGCGTCGACGGCAGCGGGTTCGCGAACGATCGCCGATTTGCGTTGGTCGATATTGCAACCGGAAAGATTGCGAGCGCTAAGCTACCGCATAAATGGGGCCGTCTCGTCGAGCTTCACGCCTGCTGCGAAGGTCCGGCAGTTGCGGTCGTTTTCCCCGACGGTGCCAAGATCGTCGTCGGAGACCAAATACTCGACGAGCGACTTTCCAGCTTTCTCGGCCGCGACGTAAAAGTAATCGACCAGCGTCGCGATGGCATGGCGCTGGACCGTGCAGATCCCGAAGCCCTCGCGGACGACATTCATGCGATCGAGACATCGGCGACATTGCTACCGATCAGCCAAGCGGCTCCGCTCGGAGGGTTCTTCGACTTCGCTCCGATACATATCATTCCCTCCGCGAGCCTCGCGCGCGTGCGCGACATCAGCCAATCGGGTCAAAGCGACGTCGCGCGGTTCAGGCCGAACATCGTCATCGATTGCGACGATCAGCCGGCTTTTGCCGAAAATGGCTGGACCGGTGCGACACTGCACGTCGGGGAAGTCGCATTTGGGGTCATCACGCCGACACCGCGCTGTGCAATCCCGACCCTCGCACATGGCGAACTGACCGCCGATACGCGGCTGATTTCGAGGCTGGGAGCCCTGAACCGCGTCGATATCTTCGATATGGGCAAACTCGCATGTCTTGGCGTTTATGCGTCGGTCACATCGCCCGGAGACATCACGATCGGCGACGAGGTTTCCCTTATTCGCCCGTAAATGGCTTTGGGTACGACAAAACGAGAGCGAGGACACGGATCCCGCCTCGCTGCATTGGGCGCCGGTCAGACCTCATCGGTCGTCGCTGCCGCTTCACCGACTTCAATCGGGGATGAACGCCCATCCCATCATCTGATATTTTGTCAGCGTCGTCATCGCGGACAAATCGACAGTGATCGCCGGGTTCAACGCATCACGCGATATCTTATGGCCGGTCAGCGCCTGGCCGCAGACATGCACTTCCACCCCTTCGCGCTCGAGCGCGGCGATCAGTTCGATATTGGGGTTCGGAACCGCGAATTTGGCCCGGTAGGCCGCCTCGTTGAGCACGAGCGGGGTCGCGGGTCCGTGAATGATGACGATCAGATCGCCCGGTGCCGCGCGAACGCCTACCGAGCCCAACAAATTGAGGTACCGCGCGACCTTGTCGAGGCCAGGGTTTATCGCGTCGGGGGTCGCAGCGGCTTTGGCGATGTTGAACACGGCGCGCGGCGGCGTCGCGGTGTCGGGCTCGTTTGCCGCGCCGGGCAGCGGGGTGATGGCACCGTAACCGGCGATGACAGGATGGGCCGCATCCTGCGCCCATACCGGAACCGCGGTCGCAAGCGATGCCGCGACGATCAGCAATTTCATCATTGGACTCTCTCCTTCATATTCTCGGCTGACGGCGCGCGCCAGCCATGCCTGGTGAAGATCGGCTGCGCGTCGGGGCCAGCGAGCCATGTCGCGAAACGCTGAACCTCGGATGATTTGAGGCTGGTGGTGACTGGCGCGATAGCCATCGAACGATAGATCAGCACATCGGGTTCAATCGCGACCGCATCGGCAATGTCGGCGTTTTCAAGCTGCCAGATGTTCCAGATGATCCAGGCGTCGACCGCAGGATCTTCGATCCAAGCCGAGCGTGCTGCGGCGCTGTTGGGGGCAAAAATCTTGATATGACCGCGCAGTTTGCGAAGAAAATCGATGCCGCCGGCCCGGCTCGCCAAATCTTCCCAAAGCCCGTCCTGCCCGGCTCCCTCGACCACCATCAAATTTAGATCGCCGCGCGCAAGGTCGCGAAATCCCGAAATGGCCATCGGATTGCCCTTGCGGACGAGAATGGCCGCCGGGCGATCATAAAGCGGAGCGACATCGGACTGGCGCAGCTTGCCGTCCATGAGCCGGACGAACTCGGTCATCATGCGATCGGAGCCGCTGAACACCAGGTCGGCATCCTGCCGGGCGCGGTCGATCCAGGTCGGCGTAGGTCCGGCGACCACTTCGACCGCGATCCCAGTTTCCTTTTCGAATGCCAGCGCCGCCGCGCGCATCGCAGGCGCCGGGCCGCCCGGGCCATATATGTGCAGCTGCGCCGCCGCGGGCGGGGCAAAGGCGAAGATCAGCAGCGCGACGAGCCATCGGATCACGCCGTTTCTCCCCGACGGTGCCAAGGTCGCGACCGGGCCGCACCAGCGGGAGACGCCGCCGCCGCGCCTGCGACCGCCGGGATAGCTTGGTCGTTCATTTCCTTGTCCTTTCGAGATTGCGGATTCCGTCGGTGAGTGCCGCACGGGATATTTCGCCGACATGGATGTCGCGGACCAGGCCTTGCGCGTCGACGAACAGGGTCGTCGGCATGGCGCCTGAACCCGCCGCCTGCGTGAACGTCGATCCCGGATCGAGCCGGACTGCATCGGCGGGAAGGCGTTCGCGCCGCAGGAAGTCACGCACCTCGACGTCGCTTTCGCCCTGGTTGACCAGCAGTACGGGAATCGCCGACGACCGTGCGACATCGACCACCATCGGCATCTCGCGCCGACACGGCGGACACCAGGTCGCCCATAAATTGACGACAAAGGGCCGGCCGCGCAAACCCTCGATCGGAACCGGCGTGCCGTCGACCTGCATGACGGTCAGCCCCGGCGTCAGCGGTCGCGGTTCCGGCGCGAGCCAGGCGAGCGAGGCCAGATAGACCAACGACAGCCCGGACAGCGTCGCCAGCATGATCGCGCCGGCGCGGCTCCGCCCGAGCAGAACGAGGAGAGTCAGGGCGGCGACGATGATCCCGGCCAAAGCCGAGAAGCCGCCCTGCCAGACCGCAAGAATCGTCGACGGCGCGACGCGAAAGGCCTCGAAATTCTGCACGACGAAACCGGCTCGGGCCGCCAGCAAGCCTATGGCGAGCGCCCACCACCCTGCCCGCGATGCGCGCGGGTCGATCCGCGCGGCGACCCGACCCGCGACCGCGACAAACAGCCAGATCGACGCGACCGCAATCAGGCGATCGGCCGCGATAGCCAGCGGCCCAAGATGTAAAATCGGATCCATCGCGCCTTATCGGTTTCCGCAAAGTCTAGGATGAGAATAGTGTGTTCGCGATCGTCGCCATTCTGTTTGGTACTCACCAATATTAGTAGATACTAATTTAAGATAATTAGGCTGGATGTCATTTATCTCGTCCGCGTTTTGCATCGCCAGCATCCAGGTCGAATGCCCGCACCAATGACAGGTGAGCGGTGGCCGGAGAGCCGAGGTGCAACCCTTACCGGCATTCCAGAGCGACAGGTCAGCCCACGCCGCACCAGCGAAGCCAAGTTTTGGCGGCGAAACTATAGCTCGTGGCATGCTTCGCAGAGCGCGTTGATGATACGCCGCATCTTGGGATCTGCCATGCTATAGAAGCGGGTCTGCGCCTCGCCACGCGCGGACACGATTCCTTGCGCACGAAAACGCGCAAGGTGCTGCGATACCGCTGACTGCGACAACCCGCTGAGTTCGGTAAGCTCGCCGACCGACACCTCGCGCTCGTCCATCTGGCACAGCATCAACAGGCGCTCGGGATTGGCAAGCAGCTTCAGGTAACCCGCCATTTCGTGCGCGTCGCGCTTGAGGATCGAGAGGTCGGTCGGCTTGGTCATGGCGAGAGCGTTCCTTCGCGGCCATCGTCGCGCAGGACGATGTAAATCGCGGGAATAACGAGCACCGTCAGCAGTGTCGAGGAGGCAAGACCGAAGAGCAGCGAGATCGCAAGACCCTGGAAGATCGGGTCGCTCAGGATCGTCGCGGCGCCGATCATCGCCGCCGCCGCCGTCAGCACGATCGGTTTGAAGCGGATCATCCCCGCTTCGAGCAGCGTATCGCGCAGCGGCTTGTCGGGCGCTTTCGCATGATTGATGAAATCGACGAGCAGGATCGAGTTGCGCACGATGATTCCGGCAAGCGCGATGAAGCCGATCATCGACGTGGCGGTAAACGGCGCGCCGAAGAGCATATGCCCGATCACGATTCCAACCAGCGTCAGCGGGATCGGTGTCAGGATCACCAGTGGAATCTTGAAGTTCCTGAACTGCCCGACGACAAGGACATAGATGGCTAGCAGCGCGACCATGAAGGCGGCACCCATGTCGCGAAACGTCACCCAGGTGATTTCCCACTCGCCGTCCCAAAGCAGCGTTGGCATCTGTTCGTCGTCGGGCTGGCCGTTGAAGCGAATGACGGGTTTCGTCATCCCGTGCGCCTGCCAGTCGAACGCCTCGATCGCATCGTCGACCGCGAAAATGCCATAGATTGGCGCTTCATAATCGCCTGCGAGTTCGGCGGTGACCATGTCGGCGGCGCGGCCGTTGCGGCGGAACAGGATGGGCGATCCCGGTTCTTCATGAGCGCTCACGACCTCGCCCAACTGCACCAGTCGGCCGCCCGGCCCCATGCTCGCGACCGGCGTCGCGGCCAGGTCGGCGCTCCAGGTCCGTTGCGACTGGGCAAGCGTGACCCGGATCGGCAGCGGGTCGCGCCCGTCTCCGCGCGGCGCGTAGCCGACCGTCTGCCCGCCGAGCAGCGTGCCGATGCTGTCGAACAGTTGGCGATCCGATATGCCATAGGCATCCATTCGCGCGCGATCGGGGACGAGCCGAAGGCGTGGGCGCGGCGCGCCAAAGCTGTTGTCGACGTCGACGATATAGGGGATCGTGCGGAATAATTTCTCGACCTGCTCGGCGGTCCTGCGCCGCGTCGCTTCGTCGGGACCATAGATTTCGGCGAGCATCGTCGCGAGCACCGGCGGTCCCGGCGGCGTCTCGACAACCTTGATCGATCCGCCCGCGGGGAGCGGCAGCGCTGCATGAAGTTGTTCGCGCAGTTCGAGCGCGATCGCGTGGCTCGACCGGTCGCGCTCGTCCTTCGGCGCAAGCGTGACCATCAGGTCGCCCATCTCGGGGCGGCTGCGCAGGAAATAATGTCGAACTAGGCCGTTGAAATTGAACGGTGCCGAGGTTCCGGCATAGGCTTCCATCGATCGCGCTTCGGGCAATTGCCGCACCACCGCCGCTGCCGCGTCGAGGGTTCGTCCGGTAGCTTCGAGCGACGTGCCTTCAGGCATGTCAAGGACGAGTTGCACCTCCGACTTGTTGTCGAAGGGCAGCAGCTTCACCGTCACCGCCTTGAAATAGAACATCGAGCAGGCGACGAGCGTCGCGACGCCGACCGCGATCAGGAACGTCCGCGCACTCTTGCGGTCGCGGATCACGCGGGCCGCGACGCGGCCATAGAGCGCGCCCAGCTTGCCGCCGGTCGCATGGTCGTCGTGGCCGTTTGGGAGCGCGTTCCGGGCAAAGCGCACCATCAGCCATGGCGCGATGATCACCGCAACGAAGAAGGAAAAGAGCATCGCCGCCGACGCATTGATCGGGATCGGCGCCATATAGGGGCCCATCAGCCCCGAGACGAAGAGCATCGGCAGCAACGCCGCGACCACAGTCAGCGTCGCGATGATCGTCGGGTTGCCGACCTCGGCGACCGCATCGACCGTTGCGTCGATCCGATTGCGCCCGTCGGCCATCGCCCAGTGGCGGGCGATATTCTCGATCATTACGATCGCATCGTCGACGAGGATGCCGATCGAGAAGATCAGCGCGAACAGGCTGACGCGGTTGATCGTGAACCCCATCAGGTTCGAGGCAAACATGGTGAGCAGGATCGTGGTCGGGATGACGACCGCGGTCACCGCCGCTTCGCGCCAGCCGATCGCGAATCCGATCAGGATGACGATCGACACGGTGGCGAGGCCGAGGTGGAAGATCAGCTCGTTCGCCTTTTCGTTTGCCGTTTCGCCATAGTTGCGGGTGATGGCAACATCGACCCCAGCGGGGATCAGCGTGCCGCGCAACGCCTCGACGCGTTCGACGACGGCTTGCGAGACGTTGACCGCATTGGCGCCGGGACGCTTGCCGACCGCAAGGCTGACCGCGGGCGCCATCGTCCAGCGTCCACCCTCGCCCTTCGCCCAGCGCCACGCGCGCGCCTGCTCTTCGCTCGGCCCCTGCGTCACTGTGGCAACGTCGCGCAGATAGACCGGGCTGCCGTTTGCCGCGCGGACCGTGATCATGGCCAATTCGCCGGCGCTGCGTACCGTCTGGCCCGCCACGACCGCGGTGGCGGCGCCACGCTCGCGCACCGAGCCGAGCGGAAAGCTGCGGTTGGCCTGCACCACCGCGTCCATCAGCGCGGCGAGCGAAACGCCATGCGCGGTGAGCTTGGCCGGATCGGGAACAATCCGAAGCTGTTCCTCCTGCCCGCCCGCGATGAAGGTCAGCCCGACGTCATCTACCTTCGCGACTTCGGTGCGCAGCCGCACGGCAAGAGCGTGCAGCGCGGCTTCGTTCCATTCCCCTTTGGCTCCCGGCTTCGGCGCGACGGTTAGCACGACAATCGGGACGTCGCTGATCCCGCGCACTGTAACCTTCGGCGGCTGGATCCCCGCCGGCAACTTGTCCATGTTGGCCGACAGTCGCTCGTTGACCCGGGTCGCGGCATCGTCGGCGTTCGATCCGACGAGGAAGCGCGCGGTGACCATCACCCCGTCATCTTCGGCCTGCGTATAGACATGCTCTACGCCGTCGACGCTTTTGACGATCGTCTCGAGCGGCTTGCCGACGATTTCGATGGCATCGCTCGCCGACAGGCCGGGGGCGGCAACCATCAGATCGACCATCGGGACGCTGATCTGCGGCTCTTCCTCGCGCGGGATCGTCATGATCGCGAGCAGCCCGACGAGGATCGCCGCGAGCAGCATCAGGGGGGTCAGCGGGCTCTGGATCGTCGCGCGCGTCAGCCGCCCCGAGATGCCGAGGTTCATTTACGGATTCCTGGCTGTACCGCGATCAGCGTATCGCCCTTGGCGGCGCCCGAGAGGATTTCGACGCGCACGGGGTCGTCGGTGGGCGCGATCTGCACCGGAACCCGCGACGTCGCATCTTTTCCGACCCGGATCGTCACATAATCGGTACCATAGGTGGTTTCGATGAAGCGGCGCGGGACGATGAGCGCCTGTCGTTCACCGACTGCGACTCGTGCGGTGACACGGCGGCCGACCATTTGGCTGGACAAGCCTGGTATCTGGACGTCGGCCGACATCTGGCCACCAGTGACCGACGGATAAACGCGGCTGACGATTGCGCGCGGGGCGATGGTCGTGGCGTCGTTTGCCAGCCCGGTCGCGATCACGGTGCTCCCGACGCGTATCTTGTTGCCGAGCGTTTCGGGGAGTTCGAGGCGCAGCACCATCGGCCCCGAGGTAATCGTCGCGATCGACGTACCCGGGGCGACCGCCGAGCCGGCGGGAACCTGCGCGACGAGGACGCGACCCGCCGAGGGGGCGACAACCGCACCCTGTCCTGCGACTGCACCGACCGCTGATTGCTGGGCTCGCGCTGCCTTGACCTGCGCCCGCGCCGCACCGGCCGACGCTTCGGCCTGGTCGAGCCGCGCCTGCGCATAGACGCCGTTGGCGTGCAGATATTTGACGCGCGCCAGTTCGGCCTCGGCTTGCGCGGCCTGCGCCTGCGCCGCCGCCGCCTGCGCGCCAAAGGCGGCGCCTTCATAGCTGAGCCGGCTATCGACGATGCGACCGATGACCTGCCCCTTGCGCACCATATCGCCCTCGCGCACGCTCAGGCTGTCGAGGATGCCGGAAATGCGCGCGCGCGCGTCTGCCATGTCGACGCTGGTGACAAGCGCACCGACATCCTTCCAATCGGTGACGGTCGAGGGCGCCAGACGCAACTGCTCGCCCGCGATCGCCGCGCTCTTTTCAGCGGGCGCGTTCGTCGATTCATTGCCGCTGCATGCGGAAAGCGACACCCCGACCGCGAACAGCGCGACGGCTACTAAGGAAGGGCGCACCACTGCGGTCAACCTGCAACTACCGGCAGGCCGGCGGCGCGCCACGCCGTCAGTCCGCCCGCAAGGTGCGTGTCGATATCGGGCCGCGCCGCCGCCGCCTTTTCAAGCGCCATCGCCGAACGTCGCCCCGCAGCGCACATCAATATGACCGGTTTGTCGCCGTCCACCGGCAAGGCGCTGGCGCGGAACCGCGACAACGGCACCGAAAGCGCGCTCGCGACATGACCCGCGGCAAATTCATCCGCTTCGCGCACATCGACCAGAATTGCCCGCCCGCCTTCTAGCAGGATGGAAAGTTCGCGCGGCTCAATTTCCTTGTGCGACGGTCGGCGGAACAGATTGAACATGGTCAAACTCCTGGGTGGACTGGGTCGCAAATGCGTCATTCTTTAATTCATCTATTGCTAATATAAATTAAATCTAATATTCAGGTCAACAGGAATCGCACTCGATCTTCTGGGTCGCTTGAAATCGAGTGCCGACCGCGATGCGAAGGCATTCCCTCCCGCCGCTCGCATCGCGGTCATTCCATGCAGACCGATCGCAGGCCCTCGCGATCACAAGGAATTGGAGAGAGAATATGTCGCTACCGCGGATTGTCGTATTGGGTGCCGGGCTTGGCGGCACTTTCGCTGCTTATGAAATCCGCGATGCTGTCAAGGGCAAGGCGGAGGTTATGGTCGTTTGTGATCAGGAAAATTACTGGTTCGTACCTTCCAACCCCTGGGTCGCGGTACGCTGGCGTGAGCCCGAGGCAATCCGGGTCCACCTGCCGCCGGTGATGAAGCGCAAGGGAATCGACTTCACTGCGATCGGCGCAAAACGGGTTCATCCTCAAGAGAATCAGATTGAACTCAAGGATGGCTCTTTCGTCGACTATGACTATCTGGTCATCGCGACCGGCCCCGAACTCGCCTTTGACGAAATCGAAGGCTTCGGTCCCGATGCTCATACCGTTTCTGTTTGTGCAACGGATCACGCGTCCGCCGCTGCCGACGCCTTCGACCGCTTCTGCGAAAACCCCGGCCCGATAGTCGTCGGCGCGGCGCAGGGTGCCTCCTGTTATGGCCCCGCCTATGAGTTCGCAATGATCCTCGACACCGAGCTCAAACGGCGCAAGATCCGCGACAAGGTGCCGATGACCTTCGTCACCGCCGAACCCTATATCGGCCACCTCGGCCTCGACGGTGTCGGCGATACCAAGGGACTGCTCGAGAGCGAACTTCGCAATCGCCACATCAAATGGGTCACCAATGCGCGGGTAACCAGCTTCGAGCCCGGCATGGCGCATGTCGAGGAAGTCGCTGAGGACGGCAGCGTCAAGGCGAAGCACGACTTGCCCTTCGCCTATTCGATGCTGCTGCCTGCTTTTCGCGGTGTCGATGCGGTGTTCGGGATCGAGGGCCTGACCAACCCACGCGGTTTCATCCTCGCCGACAAACATCAGCGCAACTCGACCTTCACCAATGTCTATTCGCTCGGCGTCTGCGTCGCGATCCCGCCGGTCGGGCCGACCCCCGTCCCCGTGGGCGTGCCCAAGACGGGTTTCATGATCGAATCGATGGTCACCGCCATCGCGCAGAATCTGAAGCTCGAGATCGACGGCAAGCCGCCGATCCACGAGGCGACCTGGAACGCCGTTTGTCTTGCCGATTTCGGCGATGGCGGTGTCGCCTTTGTCGCGCAGCCGCAAATCCCGCCGCGCAACGTCAACTGGTCATCGTCGGGCAAATGGGTGCATCTCGCCAAGATCGGTTTTGAAAAATATTTCCTGCGCAAGGTCCGCAAGGGCGAAAGCGAGCCCTTCTACGAAAAGCTCGCGATGCATGCGCTCGGCATCAAGAAACTCCGCTTCTGACGAAAGGATAAGACCCATGAATCTCGATCGTGCCGTGCTGCGCTTTGCCGGCTTCATCGTCCTCTTGAGCGTCGTGCTTGCCTGGTTCGTTCATCCGTACTGGATCGCCCTCGCGGCCTTTGCCGGGCTCAACCTGATCCAGGCGAGCTTTACCGGCTTCTGTCCTGCCGCGATGCTCTTCAAACGTCTCGGCGTGCGCTCGGGCACCGTCTTTCGGTGAAACGCACAGCGGTCCTGATTGCGGCAGGCCTCTTCGCTGTCGCGGGTCCTCGTCCGGCCACCGCGCAGGATCTGGCGACCGCCGTCACCGATGCCCGCGCGCGTTCGCCAGCGCTCGCTGCAGCCGAGGCCGATGCCGACGCCGCCGACGCGCGGGTCGCGCAAGCACGTGCGGCGGCGGGGCCGACCGCCCGCATCGAAGGCAGCATCGGCTACGGCCGGCTCGATCCCGGGGGCTATTTCGGGCTGACTGCCGACGACATAACCCCCAGCGCCCTCCAGTTCGTTGGCGAATATCCGCTTTATGCCGGCGGACGTATCGCCTCGGCGATCGATCAGGCCGCGGCAGGAAGCCGCGCGGCAAAACTTGGCACCGACATGGCGCGGCAGAATCTGACGCTGGCCACTGTGTCCACTTATGCCGAGGTGCTGACCGCGCGCGACATGGTCGCAAGCTATACCAAGCTGGCCGAAGCACTGGACGAGATTGTGCGCCACGCGGGTCTTCGCTATGACGTTGGCGACACCACAAGCAGCGATGTGGCGCAGGCACAGGCCCGCCGCGCCGAAGGTCAGGCGGGGCTTGTCCAGGCGCAGGGGCGGCTCATCGCCGCCGAGGCGCGGCTCGAGCGACTGACCGGCAAGCCGACCGAAACGCTCGCCCCCCTACCCCCGCGGCCCGAGGTTCCAGGCACGCTCGGCGAGGCGGTCGAAGCGGCGCTGGGTGCGAATGCGATGCTCGCGCAGGCCAGCGCGGAGGTAGAGGGTGCCGACGCCGGGGTCCGCGCCGCCAAAGCGACGAACCGGCCGACGGTCGGGGCGTTTGTCGAAGGCGCGCGCGTCCGCGACCAATTCTTTCCAGACTATCGCGCCGACAGCGTCACCGTCGGCGTGCGCGGGCGCTGGACCTTTTTCGACAGCGGCGCCGGGCGCGCGCGCGTCCGCGAAGCTCGGGCTGGCCTTACGGCACGCGAGGCGCGGCTGCGGCAGGCGCGCGACGAGGTCACGCAAGCGGTGATCGAGGCGTGGTCGGGTCTCGACAGCGCCGAACGCAGCCTGGTCGCGGCGCGCGACGGCGACGCGGCAGCGCGCGAGGCGCTGCGCGGCACGCGGCTTGAGGTGCGTTCGGGCGCCAAGCCGCCGCTGGCCGAACTCGATGCCGAGCGCGAGGCCATCGCCGCAACGGCGCGACTGGCCGAAGCGCAGGCCATGGTCCAGACTGCCGCGTGGCGACTCCGCCTGCTTTGCGGCATCGAATAATATCGATCAGACTGATCGCCGCCCGCAACTGGACATCGATTGCAATCATTTTGTATTAGTATGACCTAATATACTTTGGAAAGAATGATCCCCATGACCGACCCTCACCGAGATACCGCCGCCGACATGATTGGCACGGCGCGCGCGACGGGCAAGGTTCCCATCGTGAAGAGCTTTTTCGACGAAGCGACCTTCACCGCGACGCACGTCGTCCACGACCCGGCGACGGGCAAGGCGGCGATCATCGACAGCGTGCTCGATTTCGACCAGCCGTCTGGCCGTACGAGCCATACCTCGGCCGATGCCATCATCGACTATGTTCGCACCGAAGGCTTGACCGTCGAATGGCAGATCGAAACCCACGCCCATGCCGATCACCTGTCGGCCGCGCCCTATCTGCAAGACAAGCTGGGCGGCCAGATCGTCATCGGACGGCATATCAAGACGGTGCAGACGGTGTTCGGTGAGATCTTTAACGAGGACGCGCGGTTCCGGCGCGACGGGTCGCAGTTCGACCGGCTGATGGCCGACGGCGACACGTTTCGCCTCGGCGAACTCGACGGCATCGTCCTCCACACCCCGGGACATACACCCGCGTGCATGGTGTGGATCATCGGCGATGCCCTGTTCACCGGCGACACTTTGTTCATGCCCGACTATGGCACCGCGCGCGCCGACTTTCCCGGTGGCGACGCGCGCACGCTCTATCGGTCGATCCACCGGCTACTCGCGCTTCCGGGCGAAACACGCGTGTTCCTGTGCCATGATTATAAGGCGCCCGGGCGCGACGCCTACGCATGGGAAACAACGATTGCGTCCGAACGCACCTCGAACGTGCATGTCCATCAAGGCGTAAGCGAAGACGAATTCGTCGCGACGCGTGAGGCACGCGACAAGACGCTGGCGATGCCGAAGCTGATCCTGCCGTCGGTGCAGGTCAACATGCGCGGCGGCCGCCTGCCCGAACCCGAGAGCAACGGCACGCGATACCTGAAATTGCCGCTCGACATTCTCTAAGGGCCGACGCGATGCCCGATCCCGCCACGTTCGATCTTGCCCAGATGATTCTCGGCGCGCTGTCGGGGGTGCTCGTCGGCTTCACGCTCGGGCTCGTCGGCGGCGGCGGGTCGATCCTTGCCGTGCCGCTGATGGTCTATCTCGTCGGCGTGCCGCAGCCGCATGTCGCGATCGGCACCGCGGCGCTCGCCGTTGCCGCCAACGCGGCGGTCGGCCTTGCCAATCATGCCCGCGCGGGCAATGTCCGCTGGCCGTGTGGCACCACATTCGCCGCCGCCGGGGTCGTCGGCGCGCTGGCCGGATCGACGCTTGGCAAGAGTTTCGACGGCGATAAGCTACTCTTCCTCTTCGCGCTACTGATGGTCATGATCGCGGGCGTCATGCTTCTCCGGCGCGGACAAGCGGGCGATCCTGCAGTACGTATCAGCCGTGAAAATGCACCGCGTCTGCTCGGCTACGGGCTCGGCAGCGGTGCGTTCAGCGGATTTTTCGGAATCGGCGGCGGCTTTCTGATCGTCCCGGGCATAGTCGCCGCGACGGGCATGCCGATGATCAATGCCGTCGGCACGTCCCTCGTCGCGGTCACCGCCTTCGGCCTGACCACTGCCGCGAACTATGCGTGGTCGGGTCTGATCGACTGGCCGCTCGCCGGCCTGTTCGTCGCGGGCGGTGCGCTCGGCAGCTGGTTGGGCATGAAGGGGGCACAGCGGCTGTCGGCGACGACCGGACGTCTCAACAGCCTGTTCGCACTGCTGGTGCTCGCAGTGGCTACCTATATGCTATATCAGAGCGCGAGCAGCTTTGGCTGGGTATCATAGTTGTCATTTACATGATATAGAGAAGTGTGTAGAAAGGTGTGGGAAAAGGATTCCGATGCCCGAAGATCTCACTCCACGCCCGCTCCATCGACCGCTCCGCATCGGCGACGCTGCGCCCGATTTCATCGCGCGCAGCACGACTGGTCCGCTGCGGCTCAGCGACTATCGCGGGAAATGGCTGCTGCTCTTCTCGCACCCCGGCGACTTCACGCCGGTCTGCACCAGTGAGTTTGTCGCGCTCGCGCGCGCGGCAGACCGTTTCGCGGCGCTGGGCTGCGAACTCGTGGCCCATTCGGTCGACAGCCTCTTCTCGCATCTCGCATGGGTCCGCGCGATACACGACGACCTAGGAGTCACGGTAACCTTTCCGATCATCGAGGATCCGTCGCTGGAGATAGCGACGGCCTTTGGCATGGTGGATCAGGATTCGCGCAGCGCCGCTGCCGTGCGCGCGTCCTATTTCATCGATCCGGAGGGTGTCGTCCGCGCGCTGACCGCCTATCCGCTCAGCGTCGGCCGCTCGGTCGAGGAAATGTTACGTACCGTCGCCGCGCTCCAGCGCACCAGCGACGGATTGGCCATGACGCCCGAAGGATGGAGTCCCGGCCGGGACATCCTCGCCCCGCCTGGCCTGCTTGCCCGCGACGCGCTGAGCGGCAAAACCGCGACGCGCTGGTTCTACCGGTTGACCCCCGACGAGCCCGAATGACGCCCGTCTCGCCCGCGGTACCGGTCATCGACGATGACCTCGTCGATCTGCTCCGCGTGCTCGCCCACCCGGTCCGCCTGAAGCTGATTTTCGCGATCCGCGACACCGAACTCGCCGTCGGCCAGATCGAAAGCGCCACCGGCGTCGGCCAGCCGTTGCTCAGCCAACAGCTCGGCGTGCTGCGCAACGCCCGGATCGTCGAAACGCGCCGCGACGCCAAGCAGATATTTTATCGCCTTAAATCTGACGCGCTCGTACCAATCCGCGCACTCGCCGACCAGTTCGACCCGCGCACCGCGAGCCCAATGGGCCAGCACGGCGGCGCCGACAGCGCCGCCCACTTTGCGCGGGTTCTCCGTTAATCGCTCTGTAACGCCATCCGGCGGTCCGCCAGTTCAAGCATCGCCAGCCGGTGACTGACGATAATCAATCCCGTGCCCGTCGCATCAAGCCAGCCGCGCAATCGTGCGACCAGCAATCCCTCGGTGTCGAGATCAAGGCCTTCGCTCGGCTCGTCGAGCAGCAGGAAAGGTCGATCGGCGAGGAGCGCACGCGCGAGCGAGAGGCGTCTGCGCTGCCCGCCCGAAAGCCGCGCGCCGTCATCACCGAGCCAGCAGTCTAGGCCGCCCGGGAGGGTGGCCACGACGTCGTCGAGTCCGGCGCTGAACAACGCCTCGGCCATGGCGGCGCGGGTGATGCCGGGGCGCGCAAGAGCAAGATTGTCGGCAACCGTCCCGGCAATCATCGACGCATCCTGCGCCGCCAGCGCGAATAGCGACCGACGGTCGGACAGCGGCAAATCTGCGACTGGCACCCTCGCTATTTCGATCGATTGAGGCGCGTCGTTTCGCAGCCCCGCGAGCGTTTCGATGAGCCGCGTCTTGCCGCTGCCCGACGCGCCGGTCACTGCAAAGCGGTCGCCTCGCGCGATACGATGCCTGTCGATCACGATCGCAGCCGATAAGTCGACCGGCGGCGGCGGTACCGGCGCGGACGGCACCGGGAACATGACATCCAGCCGTTCACGAGCGCCCCGACTTTTCCAGCGCTGGAGATCGAGCCGGACAAGCGCGCCGACAATTTCCATCGACGCCGCTGCGGCGAGCGACGACAGCGCGACCAGCGGCGCCGGCGCCGCACTGAACAGTACAATCGCCGCCACGACCATTCCGGTCGCCAACCAATGACCGGTTCCGAGCGCCGCATCGGCCCGTACCATCGCGACGCGCGCCTGGTGCAGCCCATCCTGGGCATCGCCGAGCGCGGCGCGCACGTCATCGTCGAGCGCATAAACCAGAATGTCGTCGCCCCCGGTGGCAAGATCGACATATTGCCGGATCAATTGCCCCGTCGCGTCCCGCTCGGCGTCGAGCGCGGGCGCCAGCCACCGCGCACCGATCCATCGCGCCAGGAGCAGGCTCGTCGCGGCGGCGGCGCACAGGGCCAGAACGGCGATGATTCCCGCGAACGCCGCGAGCGCCAGCGCGCCGATCAGTGTCGCGATACCCGAGGGCGCCAGCGTCGTGCGCAGCAGCGCCTCCTCGAGCGCTTCGACATCGCTCCCGAGCCGCGCCGCCACCTCGCCACGATTGAACCGGAGCGCCGCAGCAGGCGGCGCGGCGACCAGCCGCGCAAACAGCCGGGTACGGACATCGGCGAGCGCGAACAGCATCGCCCGGTGGCTGAACAGGCGTTCGCCATAGCGCGACAGGGTGCGGAGGATGGCAAGGCCGCGGATTGCGGCGCTGGGAATCAGATAGTTGAACGCCTGGACCGCGGCCACGCCACCCAATCCGGCCAGCGCCGCGCCGGTCAGGAACCAGCCCGAAACCGCGAGCAGCCCGATCGCCGACAGCGCGGCGACCGCGGCGGCGATCATGCCCGACGCAACGGCGCGGCGTTGCCGCGCGCGCGCTGTACGGATCATGTCTTCGATCATGGCAGGGCGATCCGGCTGTCCGCGGCGGCGACGAGCAGCGGGTCATGCGTCGCCGTGACGATCAGCCTGTCCCGCCCCGTCCGGACGAGCAGCGCGACAATCGATTCTGCTGCGGCGCGATCGAGATCGGCCGTCGGCTCGTCGAGCAAGAGGATCGGGCGCGGCGCAAGAAGCGCGCGCACCAGACCGATGCGCCGCCGCTCGCCCCCCGACAGCCCGCTGCCACGGTCGTTTATCGACCAGTCGAGGCCTCCGCCACGATCCGCGATCAGCCCGCCAAGTCCCACCGCATCGAGAAGATCGAGCGCGTCTGCATCGGCTACGCCCCAACGGGACAGGAGCAGGTTGGCACGCAGCGTCGCTGGCAGAAGCAATGCGCGCTGCCCAGACCAGCCACAGGTCGCCGCCAGCGCACACGGGTCGACCGCGACGGTGTCGAGGCAGATCTGTCCACGCTCGATCGGCACCTGCCCGATCAGCGCACGGAGCAGGCTGGTTTTTCCGGCCCCGCTGGGGCCGGTCATGACATGGAGACCGGTCGCCGGCCAGGCGGCGTCGACGGAACCGATCGCGACCCCGCCCGGATGGCGCACGACGAGATCCGCGAGCGCCAGCGTCGTCACCATTGTCCTCGGCGGGTTCTCGATACGTTCGGAAATTTTCCGTTCTTCTTGCGCCAGCGCGGCGAGAGCAGCTTCTCCCTGCTGCTTGTCATGATATGCGGCGGCGAGTCGGCGCATCCCCATATAATATTCAGGCGCCAGCGCGAGGACAAAGAAGGCGCGGACGAAATCGAGCCGTTCGGGCGGCGCAAACGGCAAAAGCCCCAGCAAGGCGAAGCCGCAATAGACGGCGACGAGGGCGACCGCCAGCGCGCTGAAAAACTCCAGAATCGCGCTCGACATGAATGCGATCCGGAGCACGCCGAGCGTTCGCTCCGCCAAATCGCTCGCCGCGGCTCCGATATGCCGCGCGACGCGCTCTTCCGCACCAAAGGAAAGAATCAACGGCAAGGCCCGAACGCGATCGACGAACAGGCCACCGAGGCGCGCAAGCGCGCCGAACTGATCATCGCTCGCCTTGCGCGCGGCACCGCCCGCGAGCGCCATGCCAAACCCAAACGGGATCAGTGTGGCAAGCAGGATCGCCGCGGACACCCAGCTGGCAAAAAAGGCCGCAAGCGCGATCAGCAGCGGCGACAGCATCGCCGCGCGGCGCAGGGGCAGGAAGCGCGCGAGATAGGGCTCGATGCGGTCGATCCCGGCGATCGCAAGCTCGGCGTCTTCACCGACGATTCGCCCCCGCGCTGTCGCGCTCGTCATCAAGGCCGGCGCTAAGCGGGCGCGGAGGGCGGCGGTGGCCACCGCCGCCGCGCGCTGGCCGAACAGTGCTGCGGCGCCCTGTGCGCCGCCGCGCAGCAGGGCCGCAGCGATCAGCAGCAGCCCCCAGCCCCATCCGGTTTCGCCACCACCGCCGATTTCGCGGCTGATTTGAAGCGACAAAAGCTGCGCCAGTGCCAGCGCAAAGAGAACAGCCGCCAGCGCGTCGCACACCCATGCCGCCACGGCGGAAGGGCTGGCAGAAACGACGGGAGACGATGAACGATCCATAGTTGACATTTCTCTAATATTCATACATTCCTATATTCAGTAATTGACGTAGCCGCAAGCCAAGCGGTGCGCCGCCGAGTCGCTGTTCCAGGAGTGACGCTATGGATCTCGCCGTTGTCGAGCTTTCCCGTCTGCAATTCGCGCTGACGGCGATGTATCATTTTCTCTTCGTCCCGCTCACGCTGGGCCTGTCGTTCATGCTGGTGATCATGGAGAGCATCTATGTCATTACCGAACGCGAGATATGGCGCACGATCACGCGCTTCTGGGCCAAGCTGTTCGGCATCAACTTCGTCCTCGGGGTGGCGACCGGCCTGACGATGGAGTTCGAGTTCGGGATGAACTGGTCCTATTACTCGCATTATGTCGGCGACATTTTCGGCGCGCCGCTCGCGATCGAGGGACTGATGGCCTTCTTCCTCGAGGCGACCTTCGTCGGCCTGATGTTCTTCGGCTGGGACAAATTGTCCAAACGGGCGCATCTGTTCGTCACCTTCCTCGTCGCCTTGGGATCGAACCTGTCGGCGCTGTGGATCCTGATCGCCAACGGCTGGATGCAAAATCCCGTCGGATCGCGCTTCAACACCGACACGATGCGGATGGAGGTCACCGATTTCTATTCGGTGCTGTTCAATCCCGTCGCCCAGGCGAAATTCGTTCATACCGTCAGCGCCGGCTATGTCACCGCCTCGGTCTTCGTCGTCGGTATTTCGGCCTGGTATCTGCTGCGCGGGCGCTTTACCGCGCTGGCGAAGCGATCGATGACGGTCGCCGCCGCCTTCGGCCTCGCCTCCTCGCTCTCGGTCGTCGTCCTTGGCGACGAATCGGGCTATGCGCTCACCGACAACCAGAAGATGAAGCTCGCCGCGATCGAGGCCATGTGGCACACCGAAAAGGCACCCGCGGGCCTGACCTTGATCGGCTTTCCGTCGGTCAAGGACCGCACGACGCATTACGAGATCAAGATTCCCTACGTACTTGGGCTTATCTCGACGCGCAGCCTGACCGGGCAGGTTCAGGGGATCAACGAACTGGTCCTCCATGCCCAGGAACGCATCGAGAGCGGCACGCTCGCCTATGGCGCGCTCGAGGATTTGAAGGTCGACCGCACCAACGACGCCGCGCGCGCGCGGTTCGAGGAGCATCGCAGTGACCTTGGCTATGCGATGCTGCTGAAACGCTATGTCAGCGATCCACGGGAAGCGACGCACGACCATGTGATGAAGGCTGCCTGGGATACTGTCCCGAACGTCCCCGTGACCTTCTGGCTGTTCCGCTTCATGGCGGGCCTCGGCTTCTTCTTCATCGGCTTTTTCGCCCTCGCATTCTACTATGTGACGGTCCGACGCTTCGATGTGAAATGGTTCCTGCGAACGGCAGTCCTGATTATTCCACTTCCGTGGATCGCGATCGAAATGGGCTGGGTGCTCGCCGAATATGGCCGCCAGCCCTGGGCGATCGAGGGCGTGCTGCCGACCTTCCTCGGCGCGTCGAGCCTTACGGTGGCGCAAGTATGGACGACGATCGCGGCCTTCACCCTGCTCTATAGCGTGCTCGCCTTTATCGAGGTGCGGTTGATGCTCGCGAGCATCCGCAAGGGCCCCGAGCCCAGTCGCGCGGCGGCGGGAACCACTGCCGACGCGAAGGCGGGCGCGGGCTATGCCCCGCTGCCCGCCGAATAAGGAGGACCGAAATGGCGATACCCTTCGACTATGAAAGCCTCCGCCTGATCTGGTGGCTGCTGATGGGCGTGCTGTTGATCGGCTTCGCCCTCACCGACGGCTTCGACCTCGGGGTGGCGGCGCTGCTGCCCTTTATCGCGCGGAACGACGAGGAACGGCGGCTTGCGATCAACAGCATCGCACCGACGTGGGAGGGCCACCAAGTCTGGCTCATCCTCGGCGGTGGCGCGATCTTTGCGGCCTGGCCCTATGTCTATGCGATCAGCTTTTCGGGCTTCTATCTCGCGATATTCCTGGTCCTCGCGGCGCTGATCGTGCGACCGGTGGCGTTCAAATATCGCTCGAAGCACGACGATGCCGCCTGGCGCACCCGTTGGGACTGGGCGCTGTTCGTCGGCGGCTTCGTCCCCGCGCTGGTTTTCGGGGTCGCGGTCGGCAATGTCCTCATCGGCGCGCCGTTCCGCCTCGATAGTGACCTGCGCGCCTTCTACGAAGGGTCTTTGCTCGGCCTCTTTTCGCCCTTCACGCTGCTCACCGGCCTCCTGTCGGTGGCGATGCTTGTGCTCCACGGCGCGGGGTGGCTGGCGCTGAAGATCGAGGAAGGCCCGGTCATGGATCGTGCGCGGCGTTGGGGCAAAGTCGCGGCGATCGCGGCCATCCTGTTCTTCGCCATCGGCGGCATCATGGTCGCGACGATGCCGATTGGCTACCGATTGGAGGGAGTGATCGATACGGCCGGTCCGTCGAACCCGCTCTGGTCGACAAGCGTGCCCGCCACTGGCGCCTGGCTCGACAATTACGGTCGCCATCCGTGGATGCTGCTCGCGCCGATCCTCGGCTTTGCGGGACCGGCGCTGGCCTATGTCGCGATCGCCCGCCGCAGGCAGGCGCTGCTGTTTGCGGGTTCGGCCATGGCAGCCGTCGGAATCATCGCGACCGTCGGTCTTTCGATGTTCCCCTATATCCTGCCCAGCTCGATCGACGCTCACTCGAGCTTGACGGTCTGGAACGCATCGTCGAGCCATTTGACATTGTGGGTCATGCTGGTCGTCACACTGATATTCCTGCCCATCATCCTCGCTTACACCGCCTGGGTGCTCAAGATACTGTTCGGCCGCGTGACGCTCGCCGATGTCCGTTCGAACCCTGATTTTTACTGACCGGAGGCAGACGCAATGTGGTATTTTACGTGGGTTCTGGGACTCGGTCTCGCGGTTGGCTTCGGCATTTTGAATGGTGTGTGGCACGAATTCCATTCGCCCGCCGACGAAGACGCGACGCTTTAGGGCTCATTTTTCTGGAGGCGCGCCCTTCGTCTTGTGCCGCAGATACAGCCAGACGAGCGCGGCAATCGGCAGCGTGGCGGTCGCTGTCAGGAATATGGGATCGAACGATAGGCCCAAATGGCTCGTGCCTTTCGCAAGGTACGAAAATAGCCCGACCGAATAATAGCTGACCGCGACGACTGACAATCCCTCGACGACATGCTGCAAATGGAGCTGGCGCGCCGCGCTGCGTTCCATCGATACAAGCATCGCGCTGTTCTGCTGCTGGATTTCCAGGTCAATGCGCGTGCGCAACTGCGCCGTCGCGCGCTAGATGCGTTCGGCCAAATGCTCGATGCGGGCCGCGAAGGAGCGACAAGTGCGCGCAGCCGGAACTAGCCGCCGCTCGGTAAAATCTGCGAGCGACTGAAAGCCAGGTATCGGTGCCTCGGCAAGCGCATCGAGCCGCTGCATCGCGATATCGGCATAGGCCGCCGTTGCACCGAGGCGAAAGGCGGTCGCTGCCGAAAGCGCGGTGACTTGACTCGCCAGCTCTATCAACTGGTCGAGCAATGCCGGCGCAGCATCGGAATCGCGCATCGCCAGGGTCACGGCGGCAAGTTCGCTTTCGAGCATGGTAAGCTCGCCGGCCTTTTGCTGGACGAGCTGCAAACCGAGGAGCGCCAGGTTGCGATAATTGCCCAGTTCCTGAAAGCGCTGGACGGCTCGGCCCAGATCGGCCGGTTCGCTGCCATTGGCGGCCACCAGCAGGCGTCCGTACCCGTCGCTGCGAACCTGAAAATCGCTCCATACGCGCACGCCGCCGGCGATTCGGGTGCTCAACAGCTCGCGCGAATCGAACCCGCCGCTATCCAGCACCCGTTCAGCCGCGACATCGTCGGTCACGACGGCAATCCGTGTCGCTCGAAGCACCGCCCCAGGCGTCTCCTCGATCCAGCGCCACAACGCCGCATCCCGATTTGCGGATGCAAATGGGGCATCCCCGCGATGCGGCAGAATCGCCGTGAATGTCGTCGCCTCGCTATGTTTTTCCCAAAGCAGGATCACGTCATCGGCGCTCATGGCCTCGCCATGGCGCTCACCTGACTGCAAAGACTCCGCCGCGAATGGGAGCACGTCAAAATGAGCGGCCTCGGACTCGCGGTCGGCGGGCGCGACGATGCGCAGCAGCTGGACAATTCGGGCCGGGGCCTTGATCGCCGACATTCGGCGCATGTGCATTTCGGCGATCACCGATGCGCGGGCGGGGTGGCTGAGCAATGGCACGTCGGCTCCTCCCTTCTGTTTCCATATAAGGTTATTCTAATGCAATCAAACCGCAGCACGTCGGGTGGCTAATCGGCTCACCCGATCAGTATGATCGTATTTTAGAGATACATAATATAGCATATGTGTAATAGATAGTACCATAGTCCATTTGGGACCAGGAGCAAGCATCATGACCGATATCACCATGCCGCGGATCAATGAACCCGCGCCCGATTTCACCGCCAAGACCACGCACGGAACGAAAAGCCTCGCCGACTATCGGGGCAAATGGCTGATCCTCTTTTCGCACCCGGCCGACTTCACGCCGGTTTGCACCACCGAGTTCATAGGCTTCGCGCGCCATGCCGACGAATTCAGCGCGATGAACACCGAATTGCTCGGGCTGTCGATCGACTCCAACTATGCTCATATCGCCTGGGTGCGGAGCATCGAGGCGAGCTTTGGCGTCAAGATTCCATTCCCGATCATCGAGGACATCTCGATGCAGGTGGCGACCGCCTATGGCATGGTGCACCCTGGCGCATCGGATACACAGGCGGTCCGCGCGACATTTTTCATCGACCCCGACGGCATGCTGCGCGCGATGGTCTATTATCCCATGTCGAACGGCCGCTCGATCGCCGAATTCGTGCGGCTGATGCGCGCCCTCCAGGTCGCGGACGCGAACAAGGTCGCTACGCCCGAAGGCTGGCAGCCGGGCGAAGATGTTATCGTTCCCCCTCCGCAGACGGCCGACGCCGCCGATGCTCGCGCCGACGAGGGCTATGACTATGTCGACTGGTATTTCAGCAAAAAGGCGCTTCCGGCCTGACCAATTGCACCGGCCCATCTATTGAAAGGCTGATCGGTCGAAAAAGGGGGTTCCGGCATCGTCGCGGCAAGGAGGTTAGGCGCGACGACGCCGGAACCCCTAACGATCAGCCTGGAACGGCTGTCGACAGCATCGCTTGGCCCTGTGAGTGCGGGATATATTGCGAGGCCTCCCCAGCACCTCGCAAACATCCAGGGCGGCAATGCCGATCAGTCAAGGTCGATCGGATCATGCAACAAGACGCCCGCCGCGGAAGCGGTGCCATTCCTGCCGCAAAGGTAGGGACAAGGAGCGAGAATCACCGGAACTTCAGCCCGACGGTCATATAGACTTGCCGCGGATTGCCGTAGAAAGCGGTGAGGACGCCTTCGGCTCCGAGGGTCGAGTTCAGCCCCGGCTGCCCATTGGCGAGGACGAAGTCACCCGTGTCGGGGTTCTGGCGGAGGAAATTATAGCCCGATGTGATGTAACGCTTGTCAGTGAGATTGCGCCCATGCAGCCCGAGCGACCAGCGATCGTCGTCCGATCGCCAGATCAGGCTGGCATCCCACAGCGCAAAGCCCGCCTGGTCGAGGCCGGGAATGCGCAGCTCGAATTGCTGGGTTTTGCTGCGGTAGGACAGGGTCGTGTTGAACCCGAGCGTTCCCGGTCCCACTGGCAGACTATAGTCGAGCGTGCCGCTCAGCGTCCATTCGGGGGTATTCTGAATCTTGCGCCGGTCGGCGACGTCGATGCCGCGGGCATCGATGAACCGTAGATAATCGGCGTTGATGTAGCCGAGCGATCCGGAGACGGCCAGCCGGTCGCCCCCCGCGCCGACGTCGCGGCCGAGCGTCCAGCGTCCTTCGAGTTCGACGCCCTGAAAGCGCGCCTTGCCCGCGTTGGTCGTGATTCCGATGAACGTCGGAACACCGCCGACGACGGTCCCGATCGAACCGGGTACCTGAACGTCGCGATAATCAGCATGGAACAGTGCCAGCCCGATTGATCCCTGGCCGCCAGCGAGCGACGCCTTGTAGCCGGCTTCATAGCTGTTCACGGTTTCCGGGTCGAAGCCCATGAAATCGAACAGTTCGGCGGGCGAACAGGCAGCGCCCTGGGGATTGCGACAGGCGGTGGTGACGCCGCGCGGATCGAAACCGCCGCCCTTGAAGCCGGCCGAATAGGACAGGTAGAGGGTGTGATCGCGCGCCGGATGATAGCTAGGGTCAGGACCCATTGATTTGCGGTGATGGCTGTGATTCAGGCGGCTGCGAAGGAGCCTGAATTTGAGCGATTTATTCTGGCTGACGGACGAGCAGATGGCTCGGCTTCAGCCCTATTTTCCCAAGAGCCATGGCCGCGAGCGCGTTGATGATCGGCGCGTTTTGAGCGGGATCATCTTCGTCAACCGCAATGGGCTGAGGTGGCGCGATGCGCCGAGGGAATACGGCCCGGCGAAGACGCTCTACAATCGCTGGAAGCGGTGGAGCGACAAAGGCATCTTCATCCGCATAATGGAAGGCCTGGCGACACCTCAGGCTCCCGAGCGCAAAACGATCATGATCGACGCGACCTATCTTAAAGCGCACCGCACGGCGTCGAGCCTGCGGGTAAAAAAGGGGGTCCAGGACGCCTGATCGGCCGGACGAAAGGCGGCATGAACACCAAGCTTCATGCCGTGAGTGATGCGAATGGTCGTCCAATCAGCTTCTTCCTGACCGCCGGACCGGTCAGCGACTACACTGGCGCGGCCGCTTTGCTCGACAGTCTGCCCAACGCGCAATGGATGCTGGCCGACCGAGGCTATGATGCCGACTGGTTCCGCGACGCCCTGCAGGAGAAGGGTATCACGCCCTGCATCCCGGGCCGGAAAATACGGAACAAAACCGTCAAATATGACAAGCGCCGCTACAAACGCCGCAACCGCATCGAGATCTTGTTCGGCCGCCTGAAGGACTGGAGGCGGGTCGCGACGCGCTACAATCGGTGCCCGAAGGCCTCCTTCTCTGCCGTGGCTCTCGCCGCAACCGTCATCTTCTGGCTCTGATCAATGAGTCCTGACCCTAGGTCAGCATTGTATTGAACGATCATTCCACATAAGGACACGGCCCGACGGGCACGGTGGCCACCGGCGCTCGCATGAGATGGCGGAGCGTGGCAATGACGGGCTTAATTGCATATTCACTGGACAGGGCGCGTATCGACTTGGCTGCGGTCCATGCGCTGCTGACCACCGCCTATTGGTCGCGCGGCATCCCGATCGAGACGGTCGCGAAGGCGGTTGCGCACTCATGCTGCGCGGGCGCCTATGACGGCGAAGGCAGGCTGGTCGGCTTCGCCCGCCTGGTGACCGACGAGGCCACTTTCGCCTATTTGTGCGATGTCGTCGTCGATCCGGCCATGCGCGGGCGCGGCGTAGGCAAGGCCTTGGTCGCCCTGCTTCTCGGCCAGGATTTCATTGCCGGATTGCGCCGCATCGTGCTCGCCACGCGCGCCGCCCACGGCCTCTATGAACCCTTCGGTTTCCGGAGCCTGTCGGCCCCGTCCTCGTTCATGGAAATCGTGCGGCCCGCGATTTATGACGCCGACCAATCTCACCGAACAGCGGCCGCACAATAGTCTTGACCGTTCGTTCCAAACAATCTATAGCGCACCCATGCCCTGGGAAAAGCGATTCGATGTAGGCGAGACACTGACCCGTGCGATGTACGCGTTCTGGACGCGCGGCTATGAGGCGACCTCGATGCAGGATCTCGTTACTGCGACGGGCGTCAACCGGGCGAGCCTCTATGCGACCTATGGCGACAAGCGAGAGCTGTTCCTCGCCGCACTCCGGAAATATGACGGCGAGATCCGCGACCAGACGCTGCAGGAGCTCGCGCGGGTCCACGCGCCCGCCGAGGCTATCGGTGCCCTATTTGATAAGTTCATCGCTCAGACCGCGGTCCCTGGCAACAATTGGGGCTGCTTCCTCATCAACACAGCGCTCGAACTCGCGGCGCATGACGCGGAGATCGCCGAGCTGGTCAATGCGGCGCAGGACGAGATCGAAGCCTTTTTCCTCGCCATGATCCGCAAGGGCCAGGCGAGCGGCGCGTTCGACCTCGACCGCGACGCGGCGCTGCTCGCGCATCAGGCGCTCGCGTCCTTGCTCGGCCTGCTCGTAATGATCCGCAGCCGCCCCGAGCAACAATATCTCGACGCTGTTCGCGACGGCGTCCTTCGATCGCTTAGCTAAGCCCCTTTTTTTGCCCAATATGGAATGATTGTTCCATACAAACTGAAAGGAAAAACGCATGCCCCTCGTCCAGATTACCGGTGTTGGCGACTATCTGACGCTCGACCAGAAGCAGGATCTCATCCGCCGCGTGACCGACGCAGTGGTGGCCGTCGAAGGCGAAGGTCTGCGCGGCGTCACCTGGGTGACGATCGCCGACATCCAGCCCGGCGCCTGGGGCGTCGGCGGCACCCCAGTCACGGCCGACGACCTGCGCGCGATGGCCGCAACGCCAGCAGCAGCCTGACATCGTTCCGAGAAAGGACCATAAATGACCGAGACATTCCGAACCACGCTGCCGCTGCGGCGCGCCGACGATGCCGATCCCGCCGTGAGCGGCCCCCTCCAAAGCGCGCAAAAAGCCATGGGCATGGTGCCTAACATGTACGCCGCGATGGCGAATCTTCCCGCTTTGCTCGAAAGCTATAATTTCGCCTACGGCAAGTTCCGCAGCGAAGGCGGGTTTACCCCCGTCGAGCAGGAAATCGTGCTGCTGGCGATCAGCCGCGTCAACGAGTGCCATTATTGCGTCGCCGCACACAGCTTTGTCGCCGACGCCATGTCGAAGGTGCCGACCGAGGTGACCGACGCAATCCGCGCCGATCAGCCGATCGCCGACGCAAAGCTCGAGACGCTTCGCCGTTTTGCCGCCACGATGACCGAAAGCCGCGGCACTCCGTCGCCGGCCGAAGCCGAGGCGTTTCTCGCTGCGGGATATGAGGAAACCCACATCCTCGGCATCATCCTCGCGCTGAGCGCGAAGATCATCTCAAACTACAGCAACCACATCTTCCACACCGAAGTCGACCCCGCCTTCGCGGGCCGCGCCTGGACGCCGCCTGCCTGAGTCGGGTCGTCTGCCTTCCGGCATCGGCCCGTTCGCAAACAGCCCCCAAAGCCGTGCGAATGAGCCGTAACGCCGGCGGAACCCCATCGCCGCCGGGTCGCATTCAGCGGCGGTGGGGTTTCTTGGCGAAATGTCTCGCCGGCCAGTCCGGTGCGGGCGTTTCGGCGCATCAAAAGCCGACCCGCGTGCAAATAAACCCGACCGAAGAGAGGATATTCCATGCTAAAGAAGATCGCGCTCAGCCTGTCGGTCGCAACTTTCGGCCTTGTCGTGCCGTTGCTCGAAATCAACGCCACCCATGTCTTCAACCCCATGTGGCCCGGCCATGCGCGCCTTCATGAAGTCTGGCAGCTCGGCACCAACAGCATGATTGCCCTCGTCTGCCTGTGGCTCGCCTGGCGGCGCGCCGACATTCGCAGTGCAGCGGCGCTGGGGCTGATCGTAGTGCTGGGCTTTCTCGCCGCCTTTGTGCTTGGCCCGACCTATGGCGGTTCGATGCGACACAGCGATGGCAGTGAATTGACAATCGCGGGCGTCAATGCCGCGGTGATCGTCATGGTTGCCGCCGCCGCCGTGCTTGGGCTGTTGTGGGCGCGGCCCGCCGCGCCCCGCCGTTTGCAATAAGACCGGGCGGCGAGTGCAGCGCACCGGCGCGGCGTGCTATGCCGGCCCCGACTCCAGCCCCCATTTCTCGGCCAGTAATGAATAGCTGCGTTCCGCCGCATGGGCGCCGGACGCGATTTCGCCCTGCGCCAGTCGCGCCACGCGCGCCGCGCGCTCGGCCTTGCCCTCGGCGAGCGGGTCGATACGGACGCCCGCGCCCTCGACGATGCGGTTCATGAAATTGAACAGCGCGCAGACGCTGATCGCTGCAAACAACGCATCCTCGCTCCAGCCCGCGGCATAAACCGCTGCTGCGTCGCGAGCTCCGATCTTGGCAGGCTCGCGGGTGAGCTTGGCGACAAAGGCGAGGAGCGGCTTGAGCGCCGGATCGATCGCGGCGGCCTCGACATCGTGCAGCAGGCTTTCGAGCAATGCCGGGTCGATGCCGAAAGCTTCGGCGGCGAGCACGTGCGAGCCATGGCAATAGGTACACGCGTTGAGTCCCGACACATAGGCCGCGATCAGTTCGCGCGTCGCGACCGTCAGCGGCGAGCGGTCGCGCAAAATATCGTCATGATAGGCAAGGAGCGCCGGAACGCCCTTGGCAAATCGACGGAACACGTCGGCGAGCTGGGCGTCGTCCGGGAGCGAGGGAAATATGGACATGCTATTTTCCTAACGAAACATGCGCCAGGCGGTCACCGATCGCTGAACGACAGTGATCAGGCAAAGCGCGGCGTAAATTGCGGCGATCGGGAGAAAATGCTGGGGCATCAGGCACATCAGCACGAAGCAGGCGATCGTCTCCGCCCCCTCAGCGAGGCCGGTGCTGTAGAAAAAACTCTTACGGCCATGCGCCGCAGTCTCGACGCCGCGTTTCGCGGCGAGCGTCGCATAGGCAAGAAAGCTTGTACCGGTGAGCGCGAAGGCCGCGACCAGCAGCAAGGCAGCGAAGCTGTTGTGCGGCGTCGCCACCGCAAACCCTACCGGGACCGCGACATAGAAGACGAAATCGGCGACGATATCGAGATAGCCGCCGAAATCAGTCAACCCTGTCGCGCGCGCGACCGCGCCATCGAGCCCGTCGAGCAGGCGATTGAGGAGAATAAGCGCGAGCCCTGCCGCGTAAAGGCCGTCGGCGATGGCCGCCGCGGCCGCGAGTCCCGCGAACATGCCGGCAAGGGTCACCGCATCGGCGCCAATCCCCCAGGCGGCGAGCCGGCGTCCCGCCGCATTCAGCGGCGGATCGATCAGGGGACGAAGACGCGCATCGAACATCGCTTTACGCCCAGGTCACGAGGCCGATGACCGCCCCGGTCATCGCCGATGCCATATTGCCTGCGACCCAGCTTTTCATCCCGAGCTCGGCGACATCGCGGCGGCGGGCCGGCGCCAATGTCGCGACGGTCGATACCAGGAGGCCGACGCTCGCGAGATTAGCGACCCCGCTAAGCGCGTAGGTTGTGATCAGCAGGCTGCGCGGATCGAGCGTTCCCGCGGGCATGGCGGCAAGGCCGAGATAGGCCACATATTCGTTGAGAATCGCCTTGGTCCCCATCAGCCCGCCCGCAGCAGGCGCCTGATCCCAGGGAACGCCGATCGCCCACATTACTGGCGCAAACAGCCAGCCGAACAGGCGCTGGAGCGTCAGCGGCGCCCCATTGGCGGGCGGCAGCAGCGCGAGCAGCTGGTCGGCAAGATTGACGAGCGCGAAAACGACGATGATGATACCGATCACCGCGAGGACGAGCTGAACGCCCTCCATCGTGCCGCGGATGACCGCGTCCATGCTGCTCTCGTAGGCAAGGTCGGGCTCGGCGGCATCGGCGCCCGGCGATCCGTCGCCCGGCACCATGATCCGCGCGACCAGCACCGCGGCGGGAAGCGAAATGAGGGACGCGACGATCATGTGGCCGACCGCGTTCGGCACCGTCTTCGCCAGGGTTGTCGCATACAGGATGAGGATCGCGCCCGAGATCGTCGCCATGATCATCACCATGATCATGAACAGTTCGGCGCGGCTCATCCGGTCGAACCAGGCGCGCAGCACAAGCGGCGATTCGACGACGCCGAGGAAGATGGTGGCGCCTCCGCCAAGGCCGACGACCCCGCTGACCCCAAGCGTCTTGCGCAGCGCCCATGACAGCCCGCGAACCAGCGCGCGCAGCACGCCCCAGTGCCAGAGCAACGCCGAGATCGCCGAAAAGACGATGATCAGTGGCAGGATCTGGAAGGCGATCACGACCGGCGGCTCGGCGCCGGGCTTGAGCAGGAACGGAATCGGGGCGCCGCCGGTATAGCCGAACATATAGCTAGACCCGACGAGCGTCGCTTTCTCGATCGCCGCCACCGCGCCATTGGCAAAACCGACAAGGGTCCAGACGAAGGGGATGTGGGTCACCGCGAAGGCGATGGCGAGCTGGAGCAGCAGCGCGCCGCCGATCCAGCGCCAACCGGGCCGGGCGCGGCGATCCTCGGAGAGGAGCCAGGCCAGCAGCAGGATCGCCGTCAGGCCGACAAGTCCCTGCAGGTTTGCGAGCCACGCCATCCGCCTATTCCTCCCCTAGAATTTCCATGCCGCGCCGAACTGGAACTGGCGCGGCGGCCCGGCATTGCGCTGCACGAATGGTGCCCCGCCTCCGAACTGCACCTGATTGGACGTTGTCGCGGCATTCGCAAAGCCCGATTCATTGTTGGCGTTGAACAGGTTGAAGACATCGGCGCTGAGTTCGATCCGGCCGTCAAAGGCCGGGACCGCATAGCGAACCCCGACATCGACCGTCGCCGACCAGGGCAAGCGCGCCGAATTGCGCGCGGCGCCGGGATAGCGGTCCGAGTTGCCGACAAAATTCTCGCCGAACGAGGCGCCGTCGCCGTTGAGATCCTGCGTCCCGAAGATCCGCGCGTCGGGGACGAGGTTCACCGGCTGGCCGGACTGGAAAAGACCGGCGACGCTCAATGTCAGACCCTCAAGCGGATAAAGATAGCCAACCGCCGAAATGACGTGGCGGCGGTCGTTGGCCGACGGTCCCCATTCGGCCGAGAAGTCATTCGAATTGGAGGCCCGGAAGTTGATGTCGTCGGTATCGTTGCTGAGCTTCGACAAAGTATAAGATAAGCGGAACGCGTAGGCATCGCTGCCGCGTGCCTTGGCGAGCTGCAGGATCAGCGCCTTATATTCGGACTCGCCCGCCGTTTCCGACACGGTGATTTGGCGCGTCCCGCCAGGCACGAGCGCCACGGGACGGGTCGCGTCGGCGGTCGCCTGCGAGCGAACAAGACCGAGCGCCTCGGCGAGCGCGAACCGCGCCGCATTGTCAGCCTGCGCCCGCAGCAACGCGATATTGGCGTCGGTCAGATTGGCGAGATTGGGCGTGAAGGGCGCGGGCGCGTTGAGGTCGCGGAGCCGGGCGAGATTGTGCGTGCGGCTATAGATGACGTCGGCGCTCAGGGTCAGCGTGTCGTTCGCCTGATATTGATAGCCGCCGCTCAGCTGGAGACTCCACGGGCTGCGATAACCGGTCGGGCTGAGGATGCGCGCTTCGCCAAGGGTCGCGGTCCCGCGCAACGCCTGAACCTCCGCGGGGGTTGGGCAGGCCGAGACCGTCGCACAGGGCGGGGACACGCCAAGATTACCGTCGAAGGTCAATGCGGACAGATTGGTACCCGCCGGAATCAAGCCTTGCGCCTGCAGTGACCCCAGCTGGGTCAGGAAGCCCGCCGAGGTTGTATTGCGCTGGAGCGCGTCCGAAATCACGGCATAGGAGAGTTTGCCGGTGAAGATGCCCGCGCCGAAGCGCAATGTTGAGCGCGCATCGGGCCGGTAGTTGAGCGCAAAGCGCGGCGCGACATTGTCATAATCGCCGCCGCCGCCGCCCTTGGCGGTCAGGCTGTCATAGTCCCAGCGCACGCCAAAGGTCGCGGTGAGGCGCGGCGACAATTGCCACTCATCCTCGACATAGAAGGCGATTTGGGTCTGACCGGTGCCGAAAGACTGCGGTCTGAGCTCGACCGAATAATTGGCGACCGCGGGATCGAGCGCGAGGACATCGTCCGCCGAAAGCGCGAGCCCCTGTCCACCCGCTGTAAGCCCGGCAAGCTGGGCAGCGGTGAGATCGACGGTGTAGTTGCCGTCGGGATTGCCGCCCCCGAGCAGCGAAAAATTGGAATGGATGAGGTCCGCGCCGAAACGCAAGCGATGGTTGCCGAGCCGCCGCTGCAAGCGGTGCGTCGTCTGCCAGCTCTCCTCGACATCGTCGAAGACAAAACCCGGGTGGCCGACGACGCCGACCGTAAGCCCGCTCGGATCGCGGATGGCGACCTGCGGCCCCGCGGGCCCTTTCGGCTTGCCGTAATTCCAGCGGAAGCGGCTGAACTGGAGCGCGCCGTCATAGCTCCAGACATCGCCCGAATAGCTCGCGGTCGCCGCAACCAGGGTCGAGAAGCGGTCCTGGTCCGACCCCGCCGACGGAAAGATGACGTTGCCACCGCCGAGCGCCCCGCCGGGGCGATCGATGGTAACGCGGCCGACATTGGCGCGCAGCCCAACCGTCCAGTCGTCGGTCAGGCGGTGATCGAACCGCACCGATCCGAGGTAGAATTGGTTGTTGCCGGTCACATTGGCAACGGTGCCGAGCGCAGGAGCATCGACGATCTGGACGTTGCGATCGCGCGTATATTCGAAATTGGCGTAAAAGAAGGTGCGGTCGCGCGCGATTGGTCCGCCAAGGCTCGCACCGGCCTGATAGCGCTCGAAGCTCTCACCGACCGCGTTGCCCGAAAGGTCGCGGCGCGGAAAGGGCGAGCGGGCATCGAACGGACGCCCCGGCCGTACCAGCGCATAGACTTCGCCATGATAATCATTGGTGCCCGATGGCGTCGTATAGTTGACAATGCCGTTGGCGGTGCGGCCATAGGCCGCCGAATAGCTGTTCGCGAGCACGGTCACTTCGCGCGTGAAGCCGAGCGGCACCGGAAACTTGATCCCGCCGAGGAAATTCTCGTTATTGTCGAGCCCGTCGATCAGATAATTGGTGTCGAGGCCGTTCGAGCCGTTGATCGAGATCGACGGCGCTTCGGGGAAGAAGCCGGTTGACGGGACGACGCCCGGGAGCCGGACCAGCGCGCCGAGCACGTCGCGCCCCTCGATCGGCAGCGCGGCAAGCTCCTCTTCGCCGAGCGATGCCGACACCTCGGCGTTGACGCTGTTGAGCGCGGTGATGCCGCGCTTGCCGGTGACGACGATCGCGGTCCCGGCGGGGGCAAGCCGCAACGTCACGCTGCTCGAAAAATTGGCACGTAACGAAAGGCGCGCGGGCTCCCCTGACTCAAAGCGCTCGTTTGCCAGCGCCGACACGCGATATTCGCCGGCCGTGGTCAGTCCTTCGATCCGCGCCAGTCCCTGCGCGTCGCTTCGCACAATGCGGCGCAAGCCGATGCCCGGGTTCTCGACCAGCACGTCGATATCCGCCAATGGGCGCCCGTCGTCGGCGACCACGGCAATCTGGATGCCGGCCTGCTGTGCGGCGGCAGGCAGCGCAAAGCCGATTGCAAGAACCGATGCGGCGGCACCGGCCGTGAGACGCGGGAAAAGGGTCAAGTTTCACTCCATGGACAAGGCGCCGTTGCGCATTTTTCTGATTGTTCGCCCCTTGGTCGCCGTGCGGCGCCATTCCTTACAGTCGCTGCAATGCCGATTTGGGGCGACGTCCTGTAACCGGCGCGCGGTCCCGGGCGTATTGATGACGAAGGAGATGCGTATATGGCGCCCATCTGGCCCGCGCTTGGAATTCTGCTCGCCGCAACCCCGGGCGCCGTGAGCGCGGCTTCCGCAAGCCCCACGGCCTTCGACGCGGTCCGATTCACCGAGGCGCAACGCGAAGGACGAACCATCGTCGTCGAAACCTATGCGCCCTGGTGCCTGCCATGCCGCGTGCGCGGCCCCGTCCTGTCGGGGCTGCTGCAGCGCGAACGGTACCGCGACACCCTCTTCTTTAGCATCAGCGAAAAGACGGCCGATGCCGATTGGAAACGGATCGGCGCGAAGCGCTATGGCATGCTCCACATTTACAAAGGCTCGCTGCGCGTCGCGGCAAGCGCCGCGACGCGCGAGGACGAGATTGTGGCGATGCTCGAACGCGCCCGCTAGCCGCGCCGCGCCAGCATGCGATCGAGCGCAATCCGGTCTTCGTCGCGAAAAGCGAGCAGCACGAGGGTCGCGCCGGCGACCGCGAGGGAGGGAAAGAAAAGGACCTGGCTGCTCTCACGATCGAGGAGCCAGAGACCGAGGGGGTCGAGCAGATATTTCCATATCGACAGCGCCCCCGTCACCAGAATGACCGCTTGCGCTGTATAGGCGAAGCGGCGGAACAGCCCGAGAATTGTGAGCAATCCGACGACCAGCAGGATCGCGCCCCAGACGAGCTGGATCGTATCGCTGGCGCCAAGCCCGGCATAATATTTGACGCTGACGCCCGCGCCCTTGTCGGGGCTGGCGAGGCGGATCATGCCCCACACGACGAGCAGCAATCCGGTTCCGATCCGGAGCAAGAGCAGCGATTGGGCTTTCATCGGTCGTCCTTCTTTTCAGAATTGAGCGCGCGCCTTCGCGCGCTTGGGCGGGGGCCGGATAGCCGGCCCCCGCCCGCCTAGCGTCTTAGCAGCACGGCAAACCGCAGCACGCGGCAAGCGCGCAGCAAGCCTGGACCACGGCCGCGGGAGCCGCCGCATAGGCGGTTCCCGAAGACAGCAGCGCCGTGATGGCGAGAAGTTTTGCAGCAAATTTCATGTCAATTCTCCTGATATCGATTTGTTGAAGTCGGATATCGCGAAGCCGCGCGGCGGGGGAACGGGTGGATTTCGCGTCAAGGAGTTCAAGCGAACCCCCGCATGACGTTCGGTGAAGGCGAGTGGCGCCGGCGCGTCCGGTTGTGGGTTTGCGGGGAGAACCGCGGCCGAACAGGCGCGCTTGCACGCCATCGAGGCTTGCTCACAGCCGTCAGGCAGAGGGCAGCCGCTTTCACAGCATCGCGCGCTGGATATGGCATCAAAACCGCTCGCGGGCATCACCGTGGCGGTCACGCCTGCAAACAGGATCAGCAAAAGGAAAAACAGGCCGCGCATCCTTACAGGTTCGAAGCCTTTTGCCGCACGGTTACACCGCTGCGACAATTTCCCGTCACGCCTCATCCGCGCCGCCAGTCGTGATAGCGCCCGACCAGCTTGAGGAGGCGCTGGGGGGCATGCGCCCGCTTCCACTCGCCCGCGGCATATTTGTTCGCCTCGGCCATCGTCGGATAGGTGTGGATGGTCCCGAGAATCTTTCCGAGGCCCAGACCATGCTTCATGGCGAGCACATATTCGGCGAGCAGTTCGCCGGCATGTTCGCCAACGATCGTGACCCCGAGGATCCGGTCCTTGCCCGGCGGGGTCAGGACCTTGACGAAGCCCGTGGTCGCCGAGTCCGCGATCGCACGGTCGAGTTCGTGGAGCGGGTAGCGCGTGACCTCGACCGCAACGCCCCGTTCGATCGCCTCGGCCTCGCTGAGCCCGACGCGAGCGACTTCGGGGTCGATGAAGGTCGTCCATGGGATGACGCGATAATCGGCCTTGAAGCGCCGGAACTGGCCGAACAGTGCGTTGACGCTGGCGTACCAGGCCTGGTGCGCCGCGCTGTGCGTGAACTGATAGGGCCCGGCGACATCGCCCGCGGCATAGATATTGGGATAAACGGTCGCGAGATATTCATCGGTCACGACGGTGCGCTGCGTTTCGATGCCGAGATCCTCGAGCCCATAGCCCGACAATCGTGCCTTGCGCCCGACCGCGACGATCAGCGCGTCGAATGCGATCGCGCGTTCGCCGCCGGCATGGCGAACGATCAGGTGCCGATCGCTCTCGGTCCCTTCGACGCGCAAGGCTTCATGCCCGGTCAGGACCTCGACGCCGGCGCCTTCGAGCGCATCGCGCGCCAGCTCGGACACCTCCTCGTCCTCGCGCGGCAGCAGGCGAGCGCCGCGTTCGACTTGCGAGACGTCGGCACCGAGCCGCGCGAAAGCCTGCGAGAGCTCCGAGCCGATCGGCCCGCCGCCCAGGATGATGATCCGCTGCGGCATGGTGTCGCGCGCCGCAAATTCCTCCCACAGCGTATCGCTGGTCAGATATCCTGAATCGGCGAGCCCAGGCAGATCGGGGACGACCGGCTCCGCCCCCGCTGCGATGACGATCGCCCGCGTCGTGAGCCGCTGGATTTCGCCGTCATTGCGCGCGATTTCAACCGTCCAGGGATCGACGATCCGGGCATAGCCTTGCACCACGTCGACCCCAAGCTCGGTATAGCGCTCCACGCTGTCGTGCGGCTCGATCGCTGCGATGATGTCGTGGATGCGCTGCATCACCGAGCGGAAACGGATCTGCGGCGACGCCGACACAAGTCCGTAACGGTCCGCATGCCGCATCTGCTCGGCAATGCGCGCCGACTTGATTAGCGCCTTCGACGGCACGCAGCCATAGTTGAGGCAATCGCCGCCCATTTTTGACGCCTCGACGAGCGTCACCTTCGCCTTCACCGTCGCCGCGATATAGGAGGAGACCAGTCCCGCCGCGCCGGCGCCGATCACGACGAGATTGCGATCGAAGCGGCGCGGGCGTTTGAAGCGCGCATATATGCGGCGACGCTTGATCGTCGCCATGATCCACTTGCCGATCCAGGGCAGCAGGCCGAGCGCGGCGAAAGAAGCGAGCAGGCCCGGCGAGGCGATGTCGGACAGCGCATCGATGCGCGCGAGCTGGGTGCCTGCATTCACATAGATGATGGTCCCGAGGAACATGCCGAGCTGGCTGACCCAGAAATAGGTGACGGTGCGGATCGGCGTCAGCCCCATCAGCAGATTGACCGCGAAGAAAGGAAAGACCGGCACGAGCCGCAGCGAGAACAGATAGAAGGCGCCGTCGCGGGCGATGCCCTCATTGACGCGCCGTAGCCGATCGCCGAAGCGGGCTTGGACGGCGTCGCGGAACAGATAGCGCGAGGCGAGAAACGCGAACGTCGCGCCGATCGTCGAGGCAAAGGAGACGATCAGCGTCCCCCAATAGAGACCGAAGATCGCCCCTGCGGCGAGCGTCAATATCGCCGCGCCGGGGACCGAAAGCGCGGTCAGCACGACATAGACAAGAAAGAATAGCCCCGCCACGAGCAGCGGGTTGGCGCTAAAATAGCCGTCGATCGCCGCCTGCTGCGATTTCAGGGCTTCGAGCGTCAGCCAGTCGCCGAGGTCGAAATGCACCCATGCGGCAAGCGCCAGCACGAGCAGCAGCAGCAGGACGAAACGCTTGTTCATGATCTTCCTTCCGGCGGGAGGCCTTTGGCGAGATTGGTCGCACGAGACGGGCAATGCTTACACACCATGATCATCCTCTTGCGCCGCGAGGCGTTTCGCGGCCTCGCCAAGGAGCGGGAGCTGCCGTTCGAAATTGGCGCAGTGGCGGCACATGCCCGCGTGCAGCCGCAGCTTCATGCGCTCCGAAAAGCTGAGATCGCGCTCGCGGCGCTGCGACATCAGGAATGTCGTATCGTGGCAATTGAGCATCATCGCACTTCCTCCGCAAACCAGTGATGCTGCAGACAGGCGCGCAGCGCGAGCCGCGCGCGGTGCAGGATGACATGGATATTCCCGCTGGTGAGCCCGAGCTCGTCGCAAATTTCGTCGGTGGCAAGTTCGACCACCTCGCGCATCATGAAAACCTGCCCCTGCTGGGCCGGCAGGCGATTGAGGCAGGCGTCGAAGATGGCGAGGAACTGGTCGCTGTGCAGCCCCGCCTCGGGATCTTCCCATGCTGCGGGCCGCGCCGCCTCGCGCCACATGCCGCGCTCGTCGAACAGCGCCGGCAGCGCGCCGCCATCCGCTTCGGCTGCCATCTCGCTTGCCCCGAGCGGCCGGCGTCGGCGCTGGCGCAAGAGGTCCGCGATCTTGTTCTTCAGGATCGCGATTACCCAGGTCTTGAGCGCCGCCTCGCCGCGAAATTGATCACCGTTGCGCAGCGCCGCGGCGAGTGCTTCCTGTACGGCATCCTCGGCCTCGTCGTCGCTGCCGAGCTGGAGACGCGCGAAGCGAAGCAGGTCGCCGCGCACGCGCGCAACAAACGCCGGATCGATCGGCGTTGACGATGGACGCGGTTGCGGCGGGCGCCTCATTCAGCCCTCCATCGCCTGGCAAATGCGCGCCGCACTGTAACTGGCGACGAGGAACGGCACCGCATAGTTGAGCGCAAGACGCGGCCAATCGATGCCGACGCCAGTCCAGATCGCAGAGCCCTGGTTGATGGCATTGAGGATGGTGCCGACGACGGCGGACACGCGCAGGGCATTGGCGATCACGGGGCGCGTGATCATATGTTGAAGCAAAGCCGCCACCCCCTTCATGAGCGAAACTGCCCGAACCCGGCGTAGCGTTCGACGAAGCGGCGGTCGATCCAGTCCTTGAGCCGCCAGACCAGATGTCCGCCGGCGGTCAGTTTTCCCCATGACAGGATGGCGCGCCTGTCGCCGGTTGCCAGCAGGTAAAGCGTTCGACGCCGGGGGATATAGTCGTGCATCGGCGTACCGGCGAGCGCCGCTTTCAAATTGGCGGCGATCACCGGGCCGGCCTTCACCGCATGGACCCCCGAGCGCTCGACGCGGCGGTCACTTCGCGAAACAATGTCGCCCGCCGCGAAGATGTCGGGGTGCGACACGCTACGCAGGTCCGAACCGACCGCGACAAATCCGCCCTCGCGCACCGCGAGCCCGGTATCGGTGATCCAGTCGGAGGGGCGGCTTCCGGTCGCCGCAATGACCGCGTCGCAAGCCAACATCGTCCCGTCGGGCAGCATCAGGCCGTCGGGCGCGCCTGCCGCATGCCCCTCATGGAGAGCAATATCGCGAGCGCGAAGGACGTCGCCTGCCCGGCGGCGGACCGCCTCGCTGTGGCCGGCAAGCAAAGCGTCGCGCGGCGCAACCAATATCACTTTGGTCGTTCCGCCGATCTGGCGGCGCAGCGACCGTTCGGCGGCGAGCGCAAGTTCGACCCCCGCGGCGCCGCCGCCAACCACCGCGACGCGCGTCAGCGTGCGCCCTTGTCGTCCCGCCACAAAGGCTTCCCAACGGGCCATGAAAGGCAGGACGGGACGGACCGGCAGCAGGCGATCACCAAGCGCCGCCAGATGCGAAACATCGCTTTCGCCGCCGGTGGCAAGCGACAGCAGATCGAAGCCGAGGCGCACTCCGGTCGAAAGATCGAGGAGATGCTGTTCGGGATCGAGACCGACGACGTCGGCGATCACCAGCCGCGCACCGGCCAGCCGCGCGAGCGGTTCAAGATCGATCGTCAGCGCCTCTGCTGGGTAATCCCCGGCGATCCAGCCGGGGAGCATGCCCGAATAAGCCGTCTGGCGATGCGACGTCACGAGCCAGCGCTCGGTGCCCTCGGGCGGCGCACCGATCCAGTCGGCGAGCACCGCAAGATGGGCATGACCACCACCTGCGAGGACTATCCTTATTGTCATTCCGATTGCCGCCCCTTGCCTTCATTTCCTCGTCACATGCCTTGGTCGCGGCGCACAGCGATATCTTACACGGGAGGCCAAAGATTCTTGCCCGCACCCCAAGCGCGGGTCGCGCGGCTTGGATGCTGGCAGTCATATCCCGGACGGTGGACGGGAGACGTCGCGGGGCGCGGCGACCGGCAGGGGGGATGGGACCGGCTACGCTGCAAATGTCTGCCAGCATCCGCGGCGACCCAGGGCTCCCCTGGGGGTGACGGCTGCCGGATGCGAGGGCTTCGAATGACCCATTTGGAACGTACGGGCGGCAGTCAGTTTGGCCGTTCGCACGCAGGCTGCTCCCGGCAGTTGCTGATATCCTATTCGCCCCCGGGACGGCGCCGGTTACAATCACCCGTCATTTAATTGGCGTCGAGGCGCCAGGGCTGGCATGGAAATCGGCGTTTGACGGCGCGAGGCCGCAATTCGGGGAGGAATGGACCGTGGCGAGATCGAAATGGGCGAATCGGATCGGCCGGTTTTCGCTGGCGCTTGCCGCCGCATCGCTGCTCATCGCCGCGACCGGTCTGACGCTGGCGCGCTACGATCTGATTGCGAAAATGCCCGGCTTTCTCTCGCTGCTCGCCGGCGCCGCGCTCGCGCTCGCGGCCGCCGTTGCGGCGCTTGCCGCGTTGCTGTTGGCATGGCGACAGCCGTCAGCAAGTCGCCGCGCCGCCTCTGCGGCCCTGCTGGTTGCACTGCCCTTCGTTCTGTTTATCGCCTCGCGGCCCCTCGTCGCACGCGATATGCCGCCGATCCACGATGTGACGACCGATCTCGCGGAGCCGCCGCAGTTCCGGAGCTTGCCGCTGCGTCCCGACAATCTCGCCGGGACAGGCAGCCTCGCCGCATGGCGTCGCATCCACGCCGCCGGCTATCCCGACATCCAGCCGGTCACGATCCCGCGTCCCGCCGGTGATGTCTTGTCTGATGCCCGCAAGCTCGCGGCCGCACGCGGCTGGGACATCGCGCGCTATGATGTCACTGCCGGCGCGCTCGAAGCGACCGCCAGCACTTCATATATCCGATTCAAGGACGATGTGGTCGTGCGCGTCCGGCCAAGCGCCGACGGCACGCAAAGCATTGTGGACATGCGATCGGTGAGCCGGGTCGGGATCAGCGACTTCGGCGTCAATGCGAAGCGCATTCGCGAATTTCTGGGCGATCTCGCCGCCCGCTAGCCGGAACTCTCCGTCGCGGCTGCGGCGAGAAGCTGGATTGCGATTGCCTTTGCTTCGCGGGCGGGGCGCCGGTCGTGGACCATTGTCGCCAATGCGACCGCCCCCTCCTTGAGCAAGGCGAGTTGCCGTCCGATCGCGTCGGGGTCGCGCAAGCCTGCGCGCGCCGCAATCGCCGAAAAATGATCGGAAAGGCGCACGACATGATCGCTTGCCTCGCGATTGATCGGGTGTTTGGCGTCCTGATATTCCGAACTCGCTTTGGCGAACATGCAGCCCTGGAAACCGGGTTCGTGGAACCATTCGTCCAACGCGTCGAAGATCGCGACCAGTTGATCGCGTGGATCGGAAGCCAGCTCCTCGATCCGCCGGAATAGCCAGCCGCGAATATGGGCGTCGCGCAACTGTAGCGTCGCGACAATCAGATCCTCCTTGGTCCGGAAATGCTTGTAGATCGACGTCTTCGAGACGCCGGTTTCGGCGACGAGGCGGTCCATTCCGGTCGCCTGGAAGCCGTGGCGGTAGAAGGCATCTGTCGCTTTTTCGACCAGTTCGTCGCGTTTCGTCGGTCGCATTCCATTCGCTCCGTTCACAGGCCGCACCGGGCGCCGTACTTTTTTGGTCGCCCAAACAAGGCGTTGCCTCTTCGCAACCAAGCCATCCCCAAGCCATCGCTTGACAGGGTTTACCGATCGGTACAGGTAGCATGTACCGATCGGTAAACCTTGTACCCGTTCGCTGGTGCAATGCCAAGCTTTGAAAGGATTTTTCCAAATGATCTCTCGCATTCCGCGACGACTCGGACGCGCATTTCTGATTGGGGCCGCGGCGCTGACCGCCGCGCTTCCTGCGACTGCACCTGCCCACGCCGACGGCCTGCCCGATCCGGGATTCACCATTGTCGCCGGCGCGACGGCGCTGGTCGTCACCGACCCCCAGAACGATTTTCTAAGTCCCGCGGGTGTGGCTTGGGGCGTCGTCGGCAAAAATGTCGAAGCGAACGGAACGATCGGTCATATCGACCGCTTGTTCGCCGCGGCCAAAGCCAGCGGCGTGCCGGTGTTCGTCTCCCCGCATTATTATTATCCGCACGACCATGGCTGGCGCTTCGAGGGCGCGCTTGAGGCCTTGATGCATAAGATCGGCATGTTCGACCGCAAGGGGCCGCTAACCACCGCGGCTTTCGAGGGATCGGGCGCCGATTGGCTGGCTCAGTACAAGCCCTACATCGAAGACGGGCATACGGTGGTCACCAGTCCGCACAAGGTTTTCGGGCCTGAGACCAACGATCTTGTCCTCCAGCTTCGCAAGCGCGGCGTTAGCAAGGTCATTCTCGCTGGCATGTCAGCCAATCTGTGCACCGAATCGCACATGCGTGAGCTTGTCGAGCAGGGCTTCGAGGTCATGGTGGTGTCCGACGCCACTGCAGCGGCGCAGCTTCCGGGTCTCGACGGCTACGCCGCCGCGCTCGCCAATTTCCGCATGATCGCCAGCCATGTCGCGGACACCGATACGACGGTCGCCGCAATCCGGGCTGCCGCCGTCCACTGAGCCACCCTCGGGCGGGCGGTTTCCCGATAGGGTCCGCCGCCCGCCCAGCCAGGAAAATGGTCATGACCGAGACGACTGCCTTCCAATTCACGCGCGAGAGCGCAATCGCGAAAGTTCGGGCGGCCGAGGACGCGTGGAACGGTCAGAACCCCGAACAGATCGCACTGGCCTATTCGCCGGACAGCATCTGGCGCAACCGCTCGGAGTTCCTCCGCGGACGCGAGGCGATCATCGCCTTTCTGCGCCGCAAATGGGCGCGCGAGCTGGACTATCGCTTGATCAAGGAGATTTGGGCGTTCGAAGCGGGCCGCATTGCGGTCCGCTTCGCCTATGAATGGCACGACGCGTCGGGCGCCTGGTTCCGTTCCTATGGCAATGAGAATTGGGAATTCGGCGCCGACGGGCTGATGCGGCGCCGCATCGCCAGCATCAATGATTTGCCGATCCGCGAATCCGACCGGCTTTTCCACTGGCCGTCGGGTGCTCGTCCGATCGGTAACCCAAGCCTTTCCCAGCTCGAACTCTAGTCGACCAGCAACAAAAGGACGGCAACAATGCAGCAGGCGGTACAGTATGAGCTTGGAGATTCCATCGCGGTAATCACGCTTGACGATGGCACGCGCAACGCGATGGGGCCTGCGGTGCTGCGGTCGCTTGCCGCCGCGGTCGCGCTCGCCGAGGCCGACGCTGCGGCCATGATCATCAGGGGCCGCGACGGCATTTTCTCGGCGGGCTTCGACCTGCAGGTTTTCGCTCGCAGCGATCCTGACGAGATCCACGAAATGGTGCATCTGGGTGCCGAATTGGCGCTGTCGCTGTTCACCTCCCCGATCCCGCTCGTGACGGCCTGCACAGGTCACGCCTATCCTATGGGCGCATTCCTGTTGTTGGCCTCGGATCTGGTGGTCGCGGCCGACGGCCCCTACCAGATCGGACTCAACGAAGTCGCGATCGGCCTGACCCTGCCCGGCTTTGCCGTCGAATTGGCGCGCGCCACGCTGTCGCCGCCCTATTTCCAACGTGTCATTACCGGTGAGATGCTCGCGCCGAGCGAAGCAAGCCGTGCCGGCTATATCGACCATGTCGTCGCTGCGGGCGAACTCGAAGGTGCCGTTCGCGCCGCCGCGGACGCGCTCAGCCGTGTCGATGTCGCGGCCTATCGCGCCACCAAGACCAAGGTGCGCGGCGAGGCGGCGGCGCGCATCCGCGCGGCGATCGACGAGGAAATTACGGTCGAAAAATACCGCATGCGGGCACGGCGCTGACTGCGCGGTGCCCGCGCCGTTTGCGGCGCCTCTCCCATTGACCAAAAGGATCGTTCAATGCCCCGCAAGCTTTCTCTCATCATCGGCGGCTCTTCAGGGATCGGTCTCGCAACTGCAAAGCTGCTCGCCGCCCAACATCGCACGCTCGCCATTGTCGGACGCGACGACGACAAACTCGTCGACGTCGCCTGCGCCTTGTCCGCAGCCGGCGCCGAGCGCATCGAGACCCACCGCGTCGACCTTCTCGACGAAGCGTCGGTTTCCGATTTCCAACTTCAGCTGGAGAAGGAACCCCGTCATATTGATCAGCTCGTCAACGCCGCCGGAACATTTTTCCCCAAGCCGTTTCTCGATCACGACCATGACGACTACGACCGTTATCACCGCCTGAACCGCGCGACCTTTTTCCTGACCCAGGCGGTTGCGCGCAACATGGCGCGTCATGGCGGCGGCGCGATCGTGAATATCGGTTCGATGTGGGCGCATCAGGCCGTGAGGGCTACGCCGTCCTCGGCCTATTCGATGGCGAAGGCTGGCCTCCACGCGCTGACAAGGCAGCTCGCCGTCGAGCTTGCCGAACATCGTATCCGCGTCAATGCCGTGGCTCCAGCCGTGGTGGTGACGCCGATCTACGGCGCTTTTATCGCTCCCCACCAGATCGAGGAGACACTGGCTACAGGATTCGATGCGTTCCACCCTATCGGCCGTGTCGGCCGTGCGACCGACGTCGCGCACCATATTGAGTTCCTGCTCTCCGACCGCGCAGGCTGGACGACCGGGGCCGTCCATGATGTCGATGGCGGCGTGATGGCCGGGCGGAGCTGATCCCGATGGACCTCCTTCGCATCAACGCCGATTTCGATGAGCGCATCGTCCTTGCCGCCGACGAGCCAGGCTGGGTTCAATCCCCCATGCCCGGAGTCGAACGGCGTATGCTCGACCGCGTCGGCGACGAAGCGGCGCACGCGACGAGCGTGGTACGCTATGCTGCGGGCAGTCGGTTCTCCGCCCACGAGCATGATGGCGGCGAAGAATTTCTCGTTCTCGACGGCGTCTTTTCGGACGAACATGGCGATTATCCCGCCGGCACCTATGTCCGCAATCCGCCCGGGTCGCACCATGCGCCGTTCAGCGAACAGGGGTGCACTATTTTTGTGAAGCTACGCCAGTTCGCGCCAGGCGATGACGAACACAAGGTGCTGCGCCCCACCGACCTGTTGTTCAGACCCGGGCTTCTCGATGGGCTCGAGGTCGTACCCTTGCACCAGTTCGGAGGCGAGCAAGCGGCGTTGGTACGCTGGCGTCCGGGAACGGCATTTCGCACGCATCGTCACTGGGGCGGCGAGGAAATCCTGGTCCTTGAGGGTGTTTTCGAGGACGAGAATGGAATCTATCCGGCGGGCAGCTGGATCCGCAGCCCGCACGGATCGGAGCATAATCCGTTCAGCCGCGCCGGATGTCTGCTCTATGTGAAAACGGGGCACCTGCCGCCCAAGGGCGGTTGAAGGTCCATGCCGCGATCCGGATCTTAGGCTTCAGGTCGCGGGCTCGGCGGTGCCCAGCAAGTCATCGGCAAGGTCCGTGATCAGCCGGCGAAACGGCGCCGCCGTCCCGAGGCCGCGGGCAAGAACGAGACTTCCCTGGATCAACGCCACCACCCGTTCGGCCCTCGCTCGGGCCTCATGCTTCTCAGCGCCTGCTTCTATGGCCACTTTGGCCAATGCGTCGATAAATGCCTCGAACAGCACGCGGATCGCGCTGCCGAACGTCCCGCTCGTGCCGATGGGTGCCGAGAGCATGTTGAGGAGACAGGATTTTCGGCCGCCATCATAAAATTGGTCGAGTTCTCGCGTCATGGACTGAAGGCGCTCGCGCGGAGACCCAGGTCCGGCCAGGGGGACGATGACATGTTCGCTAAGCCAGCGCCCGGCTTCGGCAAGCACCTCGGCGCCCATCTCTTCCTTGCCTCCCGGAAAGCGATGATAGAGGCTCGCCTTCTTCAAGCCGGTCGATTCCGACAGGAGCGCAAGCGACGCTCCTTCATATCCGACGTCTCGAAAGGTCGTGCCCAGCCGCGCCAACAATTCATTATCTTCGACCAGTGCTCTACGTGCCATCGCTCACATCTTTCATATTTACCGAATGATCGGTTTAATATCTTGACGAGCTCCTGTCGAGTCTCTAGCAGCGGTTTTACCGATCGTTCGGTAATAAATATATCTCGACAGGAGTTTTACATGACCAAGACCGCTATCATCATCTATGTCGACCCTAAAACGGGCACCGACGAGGCGCTCGGCCGCCTCTTCAATGCGCTCTTCCTCGCATATGAGCTCAAGGAAAAGCAGCAAGAGGTTGCGATCATTTTCCAGGGCGCGGGGACGCGCTGGCCCGCCGAACTGGTCAAGCCCGACCATCCGGCGCACGCACTTTATGGTTCGGTGAGCGACCTGATCGCCGGCGTTTGCGGCGGCTGCGCCGACGTGTTCGGTGCCACCGAGGATGCACGAAAGACCGGGCTCAAACTGGATTATGAAAAAGCCATCCCCGGCACACCGGGAATACTCGATGTGTCGACCTATCTCGACCAGGGCTATGGCCTCGTGACTTTCTGACAAATTGCCCGGTGCCCGCCCATGCATATCCTGCGACGGGCGCCGGGCCACTTACAGGAGCGAAACCTTATGGATACCGCACGCCCGACCAGCGACATCGCCTTCACGGCGAAAGTGAAGGAATTTCAGGCCAAGAACGGTTCGCGCGAAGCCTATGCAAAAATGGAGGCGCGTGGCGGCTGGAACGACCGGATAACGCCGCAGCTTGCCGAGTTCATCGCGCAGCGCAACAGCTTCTACATCGCAACCGTGAACGCGGACGGCCACCCATACATTCAGCACCGCGGCGGTCCGCGCGGATTCTTGAAGCCTCTCGACGACCGGATCCTTGCAATGGCTGATTTCCGGGGCAATCGCCAGTTCATCTCTCAGGGCAACCTTGCCGAGAACAGTAAGGCCTTCATATTCCTGATGGACTATGCCAACCGCCGCCGGATCAAGATTTGGGGCGACGCGTGGATGGTGGAAGGCGACGCCGCACTGACCGAAGCGGTCATGCCTGCCGATTACGCCGCCGTTCCGGAACGTGTCCTGCTGTTCAAGATCGCGGCATGGGATCCCAATTGTCCGCAGCATATCCCTCGCAAGCTCGACGCCGACGAAGTCGATGCCCTGCTAGCCGAGCGCGACAGAAGAATTGTCGATCTTGAAACAAGATTGGCAATGCTCGGGGGGAACTGAGCTGCGACGCGAAAAGCGGACCTGACGCTCAAAGAGCGCGGACGCGCACCACCGAGATGATGCGAACTGGACGTCCTCGGGTTTTGGAGATTTTGGCCGATTTCGGCCAGGCCGCTTTCGGGCGCGGGTCACAGAAACCGGCCGTTCGCGGCAAAATACCTGCAGATGACTAGCAGCGACCGAAAGTTGCTGTTCTGCATCGCGGTGCGATTTCGAAGCTTCAGGATTATGCGGGACTGGGCGATCAACGTTCGTGGGTGAGAACGCGTCTGCCGCGTTTAAAGGATTGACCCTGGCCCGCTCCCCTTCCCGTCTCGCATCCCACTAAGCCCGGACCACCATCTCGCGCAGCCTGCGCGGCAGGCTTGGGCACCGCATAGCCTCTTCCGGCCCGATCAAATCGACGACCCATTGTTCGAAACGCGGGGGCACGCGCATCTTCCCGATGCGAAGCGCGCCAATAATGGCCTGACGCAAGCTCTCGTTGCCGATTGTCTCGGTGACCGAAGGCTGGAGAATGAGATCGAGCGTGCTTGCCAGCTGCAGGGCCGGAAAGCGCCGCGCGCAGAGCGCGGTCGCCTTGCGCTCGTCGATGACCGGTATCGCGCTTTGCGCGATCGACTGGGCGATCGTGGCCGCCTCGCCATCATCAAGCGTTTCTGCGGTCGCTCCGACGACCAGCGTCTCGAAATGGACTTCGGCCTCGTCGCTCAGGGCGACGACGTCGATCAGGCCGATGCGCAGCAGCTCCTCGATCGCGTCGAAGTCATGGCGTCCCATCCGCCGCCCTGCATCGAGCTCGCGCATGAGGATGTCGGTTACCGCGATCGGCGACGGCAGTGCCTCAATGATACGCGCCGCCTGCCCGGTGGCGTTGAGATTGATAGCGGCGCTGGTGTCCAGAATGATGGACCGATGTTGCTCAATCCGGAAGGATGGGGATGCCATCAGCATCGCTCCCTTCGAGTTCGAGATCGGCGAACATCGCGCGCAGCTCGGAGCGGTCGAGGCGGAGCAATTTCGAAAGCTGGCCCTCGCTCATCAGTTCCTGGCGATAAGCCTCGGCCGCGAGAAGCGCGAGCCTGAGGGTCGTCGGCCGCGATGCCTCGGCCTTTGCCGCATCGGGCGAAACCAGATCGCCGAGCACCTGTCGCTCCTGCTCGTCGCTGATGCCGCCCTGATCGACGAACCAGTCCCAGCGCCCCGGCTTGACGAGCTTCAGATCTTCAAGCCGGCGGACGAGCGCTTCGCGGGAGATGTTGAAATAGTGCGCCAGCACGATGACATGCCGGCGCGACAGCACCGGCGAGCCGGCAACAACCTCCTGAAATTTTTGGAGAACCGCACGCGCGGGCGCAAGGAGGGCCGGGCCGAATGCGTTGGCATAGCGTTCCTCGCGTGAATTCTCGACCTCACCGAGATGCAGCACCTCGGGCTGTCGGCGGGTCGAGACGAGATGACCGCATTCATGCGCCGCGGTCTGGGTACGGCGATCCTTGGGATGATTGGCGTTGAGCAGGATGCAGGCGCCGAGCGTCTCGTCATAAGCGAAAAGCCCCGATATCTTGCCTTTAAGACGGCGAACATAAACGCGCACACCCATGTCGAACTCGAGGAGCGTGACGATGTCGGCGATGGGGGCGAGACCGAGCCCCAGCCGCTGGCGGAGCTCGTTTGCATCATTCTCGGCCTGTTCACGAACGTCGCCACGCGCGATCGGCCGCTCGGGCGGGTAATTGCGCACGCGCTCGATCCCGAGCAGATTCTCGAGCTCGACCTCGGCTCTGGCGAGGTCTGACAGGAGCTGCACCGCCTCGGCGGTGTCGGCGTCTTCGGAATCATGGAGTTTGCGAAAGCGCGGGGCGAGGTCGACATGGACGGCTTCGGTCCGCACCAGCGCGTTGACGCTCGTCCCGTAAAGCAGCGCAAGCTTCTGCAATTCGGACAGACGAACGCGGCGCTGTCCCTTTTCGATCGCAGACAGCGTCGGACGAACGACACCGATCGCCTCCGCAGCGTCGGCCTGCGTGATTCCGGCTGCGTCCCGGGCCCGCCGCAATCTTTCTCCGACCTCTGCAAAATCGAGCTCGCCGAGCGGCGAGGTCACGCCGTCCACTCCCACAAGAAGGATTTGGGACCCAGTGCATCGAGATAGTCACGCCATTCGGCTTCGTGACGGGCTAGGAGGCCGTCGACCTTGGACCGGGCTTCTTCATGGGACAACTGACATGCGCGCGCGAGGCGGAAGATATGCAAACCGAGCTCCGTCTGGGTGGTGGTGGCTTTTCGAAAGCCCGCCAGATGGTCGAGATGGAGCGTGCCTGCAATGGCATATTCGCGCATTTTGCCGGTTATTTTCGCGCGGTCGAAGTCGGGCGATGCGCCGTCCTCGAAGGTCGCCGACGAGAGATCCTCCCACACGTAGGTGTCGCCGGGTTCGGTGAGACCTGCAGCATGGATGCTCATGCGCCGGAGGAGACAGGCGGCGCAGATTCCGCACTGGCGGCGCTTCTTGTTCACGCCGGCGTGACGGCTTTGCTGCCAGCATGACAGGGTGCGCTGCCACGACGCCTTGTCGCCCGTGCAACCGTCGACATGCGCCGCCAGCGTCTCGCCTTTGGTGTTCCAGATGCGCGGGAGATCGAAGTCGATGTTGGTTTCGAGGAGCGCCGCGAGGAAGCGCTCGAGCTTGCGAAGATAGGTCGGATGGGTGCGATAGTCCGCATAGACCTGGCCAAGCGCGGCAAGCGCCGGACCGAGGGCGCCCTGCCCGCTTTCGGGCATGATCACGCGATTAGTTTCCGCAAGATAGGCGGCGAGGCCGCTGACGACCCCGAACTTGAACCCGCGCGAGCGCATGCTCGATTCCTTGTGGTCGCCTTTGACGGTGTAAGGGATCTTCGCGAACGCCTCGCTGCGGCGCTCCTTGCGCCGCATGTCGCCGTCGTGGGTTCCCAGCCGGATTCGGACGAGCGCGTGACCGAGCTTGCGGCCCTCGAGCTCGGCAACCGAACAGGAATCGAGGCCGTTGCTGAACGGAATCACCGCCCTGGCCGGATGCTCGAGAGCGAACAACTGCTGGCCCACGGGAATGGCGGCCCCGCGCCGCTCGATAAAGTCGAGCGTCCAACTATCGCCGGTCAAATAGTCGAGCGCGTCCTTGAGCGCCGCCGCGACGTCGCCGCGTTGCCACCGATCAAGGTCGTGTACCGGCACGGTGAGCGCGATATCGCGCGCCCAGGTCCGCGTCGGCCGCGCGAGCGACATATCGCAAAATTCGACTGCGCCGGCAACGAGGAGCGCGTCTTCGAGGAGCGGGCTCCAGCCTTTGAAGAAATAGGTCGCGAGCCGTTCGACCTTGAATTCGATATTGGTGCCGATTTCACATGCGGTGAAGCCATCAGGCACCGAGGCGCCGGGCTCGGTTACCGCCACGCGGATCGCCTTCGACGGCGCCGCGAGGGAGAGATGCGCGAAGTTCATAGCGGAGGTCCTTCCCCGAGGCCGTCCTGCTTACGCGGCGCGCGCTGCCCCGCAGGCGCATCCTTGCCGAGAAGCTGGCGAGCGAGACCGTCGTAGCGCGTCGCGGCAAAACCGCCCTCGATGCGCGCGCGAACATTGCCGGCACGCGTCGCGTCCCATTCGCGCTGATAATGTTCTTCGATTGGCCGCGTATGGCGCGATGCCCAGATCGCCAGTGCGTCGGCGGCTGCGCCCTCGACGACGGCGTCGCCGCTTGCTCCAGCGTCGACGTGCTGCATCGCGCAATGCACGAGAATCTGGCGAAAGCCGTTGCCGGCCGTTGCCTGCGCAAGCGCTTCGAGACGGTCGAGCTGCTCGAAAAGGCCGGGCTGCGTTTGGTCGGCTATGTCTGCAATGGCAGCAGCGATCTGCGCCAGTTCGCCCTGACGCCAGTCCCTAGCGAGCGCCGGGACAACAGCCTCGCAGATTTGCTGCTCGGAGAACGCATCGTTCTCGGCATATTTTGCTACCTTCTTCCAGTGCGAAGGAAGGTTCAGGGATCGATAGGGACCATCGCTCATGTCAGGCGTTATCTAAAAAACTACTGACAATGTCAAATTCGTGGATGGCGCATCATTGGCCAACGATCAAAGCGCAAGTCAAATCCTTTCAAACCCTCGTGAATTTTCGGGATGATGACGTTCGTGGATGATCGGGCATGACATAGACCGAACGCTTGGTCGTCGCGAATTGTACCGCATCAATCGCTTCCACCCCGATGCTTCCGAGGTCGAGTCGCAGGCTGTCATGCCGCGGATCGATGGGTGCGACGGCCGGCTCCCAGCCGTCATCTTCGGGAGGATTTTTCGACTTCCCGCCAGAATCGTCGCGATCAAGCCCATATCATCCTTCGCCGCGCCACCCGGTATCCGCTCTATTCGCTCCCGGGCCTTGCACTGCCCTTATTGGCGAGAACCTCGATGAATCGCTCGGCGATATCGAGATCATAGTCATTGAGTTTGTCGAGATGCTGGTTGAGGCGCTGCGCTGCCGTCGAGGTCCCGACATCTTCGGTGCGGCCGACCAGATAATCGGTGGTGACGCTCAGCGCATCGGCGAGTCGGCACAGATTGTCGAAGGACGGCCGGCGCGATTTGCCCTCGAAATGCGAAATCGAGCTTGCTGGCAAGCCGGTTTTCACAGCCAGGTCCTGCTGACTCATATCCCTGAGATTGCGGGCATTTTGCAGGCGAAGGGCGAATATCTCGCGGGTGTCGTCGTTCTCAGACATGTCGATTTCGCGATGTGTATATTGACATAAACGACATCACTCCTATTTTGTCGATACCGGCATCAGATACATGTCGGTTTCGTCAACTCCAAGGCATTTTTGCCGCGGTTTAGGGAGATTTGTTATGACCAACCCCGCAGAACGCCGCGCGCGCTTTGCCATTCGCATCAACGAGGCCTCGTTCGACACGGAAGATCCGCTGCCCAATGGCCGCGACCTTCTCGAGCTGGCGGGTTTTCGTCCCGCCGACGAGCATCTGCTCTTCCAGCAGCTCGAGGGCGGCATGCTCGAAGACATCAATCTTGCCGAGCCGGTCCCGCTCGACCGCCCGGGGATCGAACGCTTCTTCGCCTTGAAGGGCGATCGCATCTTCTTCCTCGTCGTCGACGGTCGCCGCTTCCCCTGGGGGAAGGCAGCGATCAGCGAGGAGGAACTGCGGGGCCTCGCCCAAGTCGACGCGGACAAGGAGATCTGGTTCGATCCCAAGTTCGGCAAGGACGATCTCGTCGAGCCGGGGTCGGAGGTGAGCCTCAAGGGGGACGGCGTGGAACATTTCTTCACCGCCGACCGCCCGAACGAGCCGCGCCTCGTCACCATCAAGCTCAACGGCGACCCGGTGAAGATCCCCGGCGGGGATTACACGACCGAGACGCTGAAGAAGAAGCTTGAGGTGCCGGCCGACTGGGATCTCGATATCATGGCGAGCGACGGCACCATGCGGCCGCTCCAGCCCGGCGAAGTGATCAAGGTCGTGAAAGGCCTGAAGTTCGTCAGCCACGTCCGCCAGGGCGGTTCGTCCTGATGGACGCCGCCGAGGAGTTCGAACGCGTCCGGGTGCTTTACCCGGACGCGGGCCTGCTCGAGGAGGGCGGGCAGGCTTACGTCCACCTCCCTGCGCTGCCGATCGCGACGCCACAGGGCGCGGTGACCCGCGAGGCGATTCTCAGCCCGCATGCACATTCGGGCTATATGACGCGGCTTTTTCTTTCCGAATCCGTGCCGTCGAACGTGAACAACTGGACGACGCACATTCTTTTCACGCGGCCCTGGTTCACTTGGTCCTGGCAGAATGTCGAAGCGACGCAGCCCTGGACCACGATCCTGGCCAACCATCTGGCGGCTCTGCGATGACCATCCATTTCAAGATCGGCAACGACCTTGTCGAAGCGGTGCGGACCGATCTCCATCGCGCCCATCCCTTCGCCTATGAACGCGTCGGCTTCCTGTTCGCCGGCGTCGCCGCGCCGGGCGGCGATCTCATCGTCACCGCAAGCGATTATCGCCCGGTCGCCGACGAAGACTATCTCGACGACAGCAACGTGGGCGCGATGATGGGCCCCGATGCGATCCGCAAGGCGCTCCAGCACAGCTATCAGACGCGCACTGCGGCGATCCACGTGCATCTGCACGTGCACCGCGGACGCCCGAACTTCAGCGGCGTCGACAACCGCGAGAACGCCAAGTTCGTCCCGAACTTTTTCAATGTTTCGCCGCAGCGGCCGCACGGCGCGATCGTGCTCAGCGAAGACGCGATGCGCGGACATATCTGGCTGCACCGCGACGCGCGCCCCGTCCCGATCGGCCGGTTCAGCGTCGTCGGCGCGCCCCTCTGGTTCGATGGAGAAGCCGCATGACCCGTAGCACTCGCCAGAATTTCCTCGGCGCCGACAGCGATGAAAAGCTCCGCTCAGTCACCGTAGGCCTCGTCGGGCTCGGCGGCGGCAACTCGCATGTCGTCCAGCAGCTCAGCCATGTAGGCATCGGCCGGCTGGTATGTGTCGATGACGATATCGTCGAGGACAGCAACCTCAATCGCCTGATCGGCGGCCGAAGCGCCGATCTTGATCCGGCCCTGCACAAGACCTCTATCGCGGAGCGGATGGTGCGCGGCCTCGTCGAGGGGGCCGAGGCCGTCTTCCTGCCGTGCCGGTGGGAAGCGGCGCGCGAAGAGCTAGCCCGCTGCGACATCATCGTGGGCGGTCTCGATTCCTATCGGGCGCGGAGCGAGCTGGAGGGCTTCTGCCGGCGGCTGATGATCCCCTATATCGACATGGGAATGGACGTGCACGACGTGGGGGACGGCTTCGCGATCGGGGGACAAACCATCCTGTCTATGCCCGGTGGACCCTGCCTGTGGTGTATGGGGATGCTGTCCGAGCCGCGCCTCGCCGAGGAAGCGCAGCGTTACGGCGCCGCGGGCGGCAAGCCGCAGGTGGTCTGGCCGAACGGCGTGCTCGCGTCGCTGGCGGTCGGCCTCGTCGTGCAGCTTGTCACGCCCTGGACCAAGGCGCCGCTGGCTTCGGCCTATCTCGAATATGACGGCAACCGGCAGCAGGTCGCGACGAGCAATCGCCTGAAGGCGATCGCCGGACAGCCCTGCACCCATTATCCCGCCAATGACGTCGGCGATCCGCTGTTCGATGTTCGGCTCATGATCGCGCGCACCGAGCCTCCGGCCGCCGCAGTGCCGGCGGACAGGCCGGCCGATGGATTCTGGACCTGGCTTCGCGCCTGGTTCAGCCGCCGGCCGGCTTAGCCTCGGCGATCCCGCAGCGGTCGAAGTCGTGCCATCCGCGCACTTTCGGCCGGAACGTCTGGGCGTCGTTAGTCGCGCGCCAGGAGAGGCCGCGCGAAGCGACGGGGTCGGCGGGATCGAAGGTCCAGAAAAGACCGAGTCCCGGGATCTGTGCGACGAGATTGCTCTCGCCGAAAAATTTGCTGCCGGTCGCGTCGAGGACGATGTGCCCGCGCACCTTCCGCCCGCAGGGATCATAGCCCTTGAGGTCGTCGGCAAGCGAGAATTCGGTCACCCAGACATAGCGTGGAAAATGCTTGCCGAGCAGTTCGGCCTTGAACGGGTCGGGCAGCTGGTTACGCAGCGCGCGCTTCTTGTACTTCCAGCCGAAGGTCAGATAGGTGCGCGAGACGAGCTGGTCGGGATCGACGCCGTAGAAACTCGGATCTACGGCGAGGATGGCGCCGAGCGTCGGGCTCCCTTCGGGCGCCGACTTCTGCGCCCGTTCGCGATAGCGGTCTGCATTGTGGACGAAGCCCTCGACAAGGTCGCGGCTCAGTTCCTCGGCGATATCCCCGGTCATGAAGACTTTCGACGGCAGGGGCACCATGACCCAGAGCGCGTCCTCTTCCAGCGTCCAGGGATAGGTATCGCTGCGGTCGGCGGCCGCGACCGGCAGTCGCTGATGCGTTCCGCGCTGGTCGTCGTTGACGAGAAGATGCGACACGATATCGGCCGTCGAAGGACGTGCGCCGTTTGCCGCGGGCATATTCTCGCGCACGACCCGGCCCACCGCGACCACCGCATGGCCAACAGCACCGTCGCGGCCGCGAAGGCCGATCAGCACCGGGATGCCGGAATCGAGATAGCGTGCGACGACATTCTGCGGCGGCTTGGCCCAGACGAGCTTCTTGCTATCGGGATCGGGACGCGCGAATTGCACGACGGGATGGCGATCGAGCGCCCGCAGGGCCCGCACGATATTGTCGGGCGTCAGAAATTCCGAGCCGGCCGGGAGCGAGCGGGTCGTCAGCATGTCGGTCGGGTTGAGCGCCGCCTCGTTGATCGCGGGCATCGAGAACCAGGGCCCGCCATGGCTGGCATGGAAATGCCGGCCGGCCATCCAGATCGCCGCCTGGGCGCAGGCGCCGACACGGGTATCCTGCTGCGTGAGCGGGAAACCCTCGACGGTGAGATCCGCACCGAGCACATGCACGGGATAAGGCGCGATCGTATCAATGATGATCGAGGGGTCGCTGGCGAGCCGGTCGGCGGCGACGACGGCGGCGCCGATCGGGGCGTGGGCGACCGGGCGGATGACGACAAATCCCAGATAATGGCTCGCCTCGGTCTCGAGGGCCCGGCTCACATCCTCGGCGGTCGCATGCTTCGATATGGCCGAGATGTCATTGTCGAAAAAATGGAGGCGGCTGCAATATTTGGTTAGCGATGCGAGCACCCCACCTCGACGCTGTCGATCTGATCGCCAAGATGGCGGCTGGTGATTTGGCTTGGGGATTGATGTGGCTTTGGACGAAGAGATGCACGGTGCTGATAGTGCTTTGGACC
>JAESFJ010000167.1_pt1 | contig 64448 bp, 71 predicted proteins | sample 9266161 | NCBI WGS metagenome assembly JAESFJ01 (sample SAMN14506165, study PRJNA617096) | algae metagenome | isolation source: Calothrix sp. FI2-JRJ7 and co-occurring heterotrophs from granitic desert soil | place: USA: Red Pass Lake area, Fort Irwin, California | collected 2000-06-01
ATCGCTGCAAACAATTGCTCAAACAAAAAGATTTAGTTCGAGGTTTAACAAATTTTTATTGGTGGCCTCAAGTGACAGTTGCAGCGTGATTAGTTTTTTTATGGGTAAGCAACCGGACATGATATTAGGTGTCATGTGGAATCCAAAATGCCATAAGCCTCCCTTGGCAACATCCATCCCTTCTTCCAGTCCAAAGCCGGGAAGCCAAAACTCTGCCAGTACTAATCGCCTCACACCTTCCGGGTGCGCCGCAGCGTAAGCATAAGCGACCATACCACCAAGGTCGTGACCAACAAGATTTATCTGTTGGAAACCCAAAGATTTAGTTAATAAATAAATATCTTGAGCTACAGTGCGTTTGTCATACCCACGATCAGGCTTAGACGAATCGCCTAGTCCCCGCATATCTGGAGCAATTACAGTGTAATTTTCAGCAAGAGCAGGCATAATTTTTCGCCACTCGTACCATGTTTGCGGCCAACCATGCAGCAATACTACTGGGGCGCCTTTGCCACCCATAACGTAGTGCAATTGTACACTATTAACAGAAGCGGTATAGTGCTTAAACGTATTAGCAAATTCTTCAGGATTAAATTCCATGTTTTAAGCTATTGGTTTAAGTTTAAGTGTTGCATAGTCGGTATAACCTTTTTCATCTCCTTTATAAAAAGTTGAACTGTCTGGTTCGTTCAAAATCGCGTTGAGTCTAAAGCGCGTTGGTAGATCGGGATTTGCTAGGAATAATCTGCCGAAAGATACGAGATCAGCTTTTCCACTGTTTATAATTGCATCTCCTTTTTGACGGTCATAGCCTCCATTCACTATCAAGGCGCCTTTAAAAATTTGACGAAAATAGGCAGCATCTAATCCTGTGTCAGCTCCCCATTCGTTTGGTTCCATAAGGTGAAAGTAAGCTAAGTCAAAGGCGTTAAGACCAGCGACGGCATAACTAAACGTTGCAACACGATTTGAATCACTCATGCTGTAGTTAGTGCCGCTAGGAGAAATGCGAACACCAACCCGACCAGAACCCCATACACCAACTACCGCTTCGACTACTTCCAATAGAAAACGAGCGCGGTTTTCAATCGAGCCACCATAGCGGTCGGTGCGTTGATTTGAACCGTCTTGGAGAAATTCATCTATTAAATAACCGTTGGCGCCATGATCTCAACCCCGTCAAACCCAGCAGTTAAAGCATTTTGTGCGGCTTGACGAAACTGCTTAACCACACCCGCTACTTCTTCAGTGTCTAAAGCCCGTGGTGTTACCATTGGGCTTCGACGACCAAAGGGCAAATATGCATTTCCTTCGGTTGCGATAGCACTAGGTGCAACTGGCAATGCCCCACCGGGCTGTAGTTCTGGATGAGAGGTGCGCCCTGCGTGCCAGAGTTGCATAAAAATTCGTCCGCCTAGTGTATGTACTGCGTCAGTAACTTGCCTCCATCCTGCGATTTGCTCTGATGAATGTATACCTGGACTAAGGGCATAACCACGACCTTGGGGCGATACTTGCGTACATTCTGTAATAATTAATGCTGCTGATGCACGCTGCTTATAGTACTCCACATTCATCTCTGTTGGAACGTTTCCATCAGAAGCCCGCATCCGAGTAAGTGGTGCCATCACCATCCTGTGCGGTAGCTTTAATTGTCCAAGTTTAAAGGGCGAGAAGAGATTGACATTTGAATTCACTAACCTATCTCCAATAGTTAAAACGATAAAGTGTACTTCAAAGCATTTGGGCGCCACCGTTAACCATTAAATAAGAGCCTGTGATAAGCTCCAATGCCTCGACTGGCGCCAGTAACGAGAGCTACTCGGTTTGTTAGTAATTTTGTTTGCTCGGAGCCTTTTGCTACCTGAGTCGGTATAGTTATCATGCTTATCGGCTTCTTCCTCAAGTTAGAATTAACACGCACAACATCAACTTCAAGCTCAAAGTTGCAAGATGGGAGTCGTTTGCCCCATAATCATCTGCCAACTACCTGACCGTTTCATGTACACGTGAGAATCACGCACCTGCTTGATATTCTGATCTTTCATCTTTAATGAGAGGCGGAAGTTAATTATGGCCACAGTGTCTCCATACCAATGCACTTGTACCTCGTCAGTGGAATAAGATTCAAGCGCAACAGTTTTAACGTTCTCTATTTCCGCAGCTTTGTTTGCAACGCGACCATCGGGAAATACAGACAGAAAATCATCTGGTACGTCGCGCTCAATAACTGTGACATTGTTTTTTAATACAGCATCAAGGAACGCTGCATCTAGCTCTAGTAGCTCGCGCTCCAATGCCTCTATATTACTTGTGTTCATTTTGGTGTAAACAATTTACTTGCCGAGAATGCTCCAGTCGAGCCTGTTGTTAATCCAGAAGTGTTGGCTTTTATCTTTACCTACTGGTTTGTTTGATTAATAATGTCTAACTTCACGCTCATAGATAATTACAATTGTCGCTTGGCAAAATATTTCTTCCAGTCAAGATAGATAAGTTAAGGAATTTTAGCAGGAAAGTTAAGCGGAATTACTGCAAAAATTTCCTCAAGCTTATGCTCTTCGAGCTTTCTAGCCACTATAGCTCTAAACGCGCGTGCTGCTTTACTTGCTTAAGTTAACAAAATATTATTAAATTATGTAAAGACTGTAAAATATCAGCTTTCCTCTGCGTTCCTCAACTAAAGGGCAATGGATTTAGAGAAACCAAAACGCAAACGGGGCGTTATCCTCACGCCTCAAGGATTTAAAAAGATTCTTCAAAAAAGAGGTGAGTTAGCCCAACCAAATACTATCGAAGCGTTAAGCGAACTTACAGGATTAAGTTCTCGCACAGTCGCAAAGGTGTTAGAGCGCTCCCAACTAGTTGACAAACAAACACTTGAGTCCTTTTTCAGAGCTTTTAATCTAGAGCTAGATCAAAGTGACTATTTCCAGCCAGAGTCTAGTATTAATGAGTTTGAGCAAGCAATTTTAATTACTTGTGAAGATTTACGACAGGCGCCTGATGTATCGATTTTCTACGGACGCGCGCTTGAATTAAGCCAGTTAGAGCAATGGGTGGTAACAGATAGCTGCCGTATAGTAGGTTTGTTTGGGATTGGTGGAATTGGTAAAACCTCCTTAGCAGCGAAGCTAGCGGAACAAATAAAGGATAAGTTTGAGTACGTAATTTGGCGCTCGCTACGCAACGCTCCACCTGTCACAGAAATTTTGTCCAGTTTGATCCAATTTCTCTCCAACGAACAAGAAATTGAAAGAGATTTACCAGAAAGTGTAGAGGGTAGAGTTACGCGATTAATTCATTATTTACATAACTTACGCTGCTTACTAATACTTGATAATGCAGAGGCAATTTTACAAAGCGGTGATACATTCTCAACAATCAGCAATTACTGTACTGGATTTTATCGCTCTGGATACGAGGGGTATGGCGAACTTTTTCGTCGAGTGAGCGAAACATCGCATCAAAGTTGCTTAATTCTCACCAGTCGGGAAAAACCCGAAGAATTTGCTTCATTTGAAGGAGAAATATTTTCACGCTCATTACAAATTACTGGTTTAAAAGAAGTAGAAGCCCTTTTAATTATCGAAGCAACAGGTCTTTTGGGAACAGAAGAGGAAAAAAGAAAATTGATTGAGTGCTATAAAGGTAATCCTTTAGCTTTGAAAATAGTTGCTACGTCGATTCAAGAGTTATTTAATGGTAATATAGCGGAATTTTTATCACAGGGTAAAACAGTTTTTAGTGGAATCCGTAATCTTTTGTCAAGGCAGTTTAGCCGTTTATCAGATTTAGAAAAGCAGATTGTAAATTGGTTAGCAATTAATCGGGAGCCGCAGACTCTCTCGCAATTGCAAGAGGATATTTCTTTACCAAACATACAACTTCAATTACTGGAGGGATTACAATCTCTTTTAAGGCGATCGCTGATTGAAATATGTAGTGGAGACGCGATGTATCGCGTCTCTACGTATACACTGCAACCGATGGTTATGGAATATACAACTGACCAATTCGTTGAGCAAGTTTGTGAAGAAATTAAAACCCAAAAAATTGAACTTCTTAAACGTCATGCTCTAATTAAGGCACAGGGTAAAGATTACATTAGAGATACTCAAGTTCGTCTTATCCTTAAACCAATAATAGATAACTTGCTGACTATATATGGTACTAATAAAAATATTGAAAATCAGTTAGCCCGCATTTTGGCAACACTAAGAGAAACATTACCTTTACAACCTGGATACACGGGGGGTAACATTTTCAATCTATTACGCTACATCAAAGCAGATTTTCGCAACTACGACTTTTCCAATCTTACAATTTGGCAAGCTGACTTACGGGATGTTGAGTTACATGGCGCCAATTTTGCTCACTCTAATCTTGCTCGGTCTGTTTTTAGCGAAACTTTAGGTAGTACTGCCGCAGTAGCAATTTCTCCCTGTGGGCAATTTTTGGCAACGGGTCACGTTGATGGTGAAATTCGTTTATGGCAAGCAACGGATGGACAACAAGTTGCATTTTTCCAAGCGCATAGTTCCTGGGTATGGTCTGTTGCCTTTAATCCTGAAGGTAATATTTTGGCTAGTGGTGGTGCAGACCAAACTGTAAAGTTATGGGACGTTAGAACTTTTAGATGTTTAAATTTACAAGGGCATAATAGCGGTATTTGGTCTGTGGCTTTCAATCCTCAAGGTACTACAATCGCAAGTGCTAGTGAAGACGGAACGATCAAGTTATGGGATGCTATTACGGGAGAATGCAAGGAAACTTTACAGGGACATACAAGTGGTGTGCATTCAATTGCCTTTAGTCCACAAGGTGACATCCTAGCTAGTGGTGGTGCTGATCAAACGGTACGTTTTTGGGATATGAATGCAGGTAAACTAAAGCAAATTTTGGTCGGACATACTAAGACGGTGCATTCAGTTAGTTTTAGTCCTGACGGTGACACCCTTGTTAGTGGTAGCTCAGATGCGCTCGTGCGGTGTTGGGATGTGAGTACAGGTGAGTGTTATCAAATTTTACAGGGGCATACTAATTCTGTGCATTCGGTTAGTTTTAGTTTATATCAGGGCACAGGCAAGATGCCTGTGCTACTTGCTACTGGCAGTGCAGATCAAACTGTAAGGTTGTGGGATGTTAGTACTGGCGCCTGTTGCAAAACGTTACAAGGTCATACAGATGATGTTTGGTCGGTTGCTTTTAGCCCAAATATGACTTTAGTTAGTGGTAGTCAAGATGGCGCTGTTAAGTTTTGGGATGTATTAGAAGGTAAGTGCTTGAAAACTTTACAGGGACACTTTAGTGGAGTTTGGACTGTTGCTTTTAACCCAAAGAGCAAAATTCTTGCTAGTGGTAGCCAAGATGGTGCTTTAAAACTGTGGGATATTTCAGAAGGTAAGTGCTGTAAAGTTTTGCACGGACATACGAGTTGGATACTTTCTGTTGCCTTTTCTTCAGATGGGCGCCTAATTGTTACAGGCAGTGCCGATAACACGTTGAAATTATGGGATATTTGGGATGGAAAGTGTCGTCAAACATTATACGGGCACGCCAGTGGAGTGTGGTCTGTTGCAACAAGCCCTGACGGTAAGACTGTAGCTAGTGGTAGCCAAGACCAGACGATTAAGTTATGGGATGTTAGTACTCTTCAGTGTTATCAAACATTGCAGGGACATACAGGTTGGGTAACTTGCCTTATTTTCAGCCCAGATGGTCGTACTCTTATTAGTAGCTCTGCCGATGGTACAGTTAGGCTGTGGAATGTTAGCACTAGTGTTGATGAGCGCTCGCTTGGCACATGTTTTAACATATTGATTGGACACACTGATTGGATATACTCGGTTGCGTTGAGTCCAGACGCGCTCCGGCTTGCTACTGGCAGTGAGGATAAAACGCTAAAAGTATGGGATTATAATACGGGTGAGTGCATTAAAACTTTACAAGGACACGCTAGAGGAGTGCGGTCTGTCGCCTTCAGTCCAGATGGTAAAACTTTAGCTAGTTGCAGTGAAGACCAAACATTGCAAATTTGGGATGTTAGCACTGGTAAATGTCTTAATACGCTGTACGGACACACTAAACCAATATGGTCAGTTACTTTTATACAAGGCGACCAGGTTACAGGTGATATTCTAGCTAGTGGCAGTGAAGATGAAACAATCAAGCTTTGGAACGTCACCACACGTGAGTGTATAAAAACTCTAAGAACCTCCAGACCTTACGATGGCATGAATATTACTGGTGTTACAGGTTTAACTGAGGCAACAATTGCTACATTGAAAGCCTTGGGAGCCGTCTTAGATGATTTGTGAACAATCATACAAATGTAGAGACGTTACATGTAACGTTTCTACAACCTATCTGATAGGGTTATCAGCAGTAGCTCAAAATCCTAGAATTTCCTATAATCATAGCTGGTGTTTTAGTTAAAATCTCTGAAAATATATATTTCACTCTTGACACCGCTTTGACAAGTGTTACTTAAGTTCCGCTTCGTATCCTTAAATATGAGGGTATAAATATCTATTTACTCTCACAACCGATACCGTCTTTGTCGCGGTTAAAGTCATATAGGTTATTGGTACTGAACCGAATACCTTTATTAATCCAATGAAATTACGGTACGTCCTCGTATTATTTTTTACAGAGTTATAATGTTGTGTAATCTACCCTCGTAACAGAAGTTTTACGTATGACAGATTCTGCTAAATACATTCAAAAAATTATCCGGAGATAATTGAAGGCATGACGCTGGCATCGACGACTCGCAACCCAGTAACACCATATACACGTAATTCTGGGTCTACTACACTCATCTCATCTAGTCCCATTTTGGCTGAACCAGCCATGTGCCATTGAGAGATAGTATCTTGCCGAACTGCGTCACGTAAATCAGCGTTTGATTGAATGTTGGCGCCTGGAACAACTTCGCCCTTTACCCAATTAGAGAGGGGGCGGTAGCAAAAATTTCGCGGGACACACGTACTGCTCGCATTAAGCGTTGAACATCAGACTCGGTGCCTAGGAAGTTAGGGTCAAGCAACGGTGGAACAAGCGGATCGGTGCTGGCAAGACGTACAGTACCACGGGGCATAGGGCGTACTAAGGTCTGGTAAGTTCACTCGCACAGGAATGCCAAACTGCTCCAAGTGCTTGGCGGCTCCAATTGCTGAAAACCTTTAGAAGCAAAAAACCCTATGAGGGCATGAACATTACTCGTGTTACAGGTTTAACTGACGCGACTATTGCCACTCTTAGAGCGCTAGGGGCAGTTGAGCATTTCTAACCGAATACATGTAGAGACTAAACATGTAACGTCTCTACACCAATTAAACAACGTCTCTACTGGTCTATGTCATCTGTGAACTTGCAATCGATAATCCACAACAGTTACGTATTTTTCAAGCTTTAGTTGAAGCCGCGCGTGCTAGAAAAATTAGAAATCAAAACAAGCGCAATCAAGCAGGATTTTACACTAGTATCGACTCTTCGCTAGATTTGATTTAATGCTAATGCTTTATAAAGTAGATTTTGATTAGCACAAACCACGAGGAAGATATTATGCCTACACAATTTCAAGGAAAACGTGCCCTTGTTACTGGCGCCAATAAAGGCATTGGATTTGCAATTTCTCAAGGGTTACTAGCAGCGGGATTTGATGTAATTTTAGCAGCTAGATCAATTGACAAAGCGTATAAAGCAATCGAGCAACTTCAAACCTCAAACGCGCGTCCGTTAGAACTCGATGTTAGTGATGACAATAGCATTCATCAAGCCGCAAAGAATTTAAGCAACGAGATAGATTCGCTTGATGTCTTAATCAATAATGCAGGTATTTATCCTGATAAAGGCGTTAATATTCTTACAGTGTCACGTGAATTGCTTAATCAAACGATGAACGTTAATGCATTTGGCGCCGTACAGGTTACTCAAGCATTTCTACCACTTTTATCAAAATTTAGAAACGCTCGTATAATTAATACTTCGAGTGGTTACGGTCAGTTAGCAGGCTTGAGCGCGGATGTTCCCAGCTATTGTTTATCAAAACTGACGCTTAATGGGGTGACAATAATGTTAGCCGAAGCATTGCAATCTCAAGGCATTGTTGTCAATGCAATAGATCCAGGTTGGGTACAATCCGATATGGGCGGCTCAACAGCTCCACGCACTCCTGAACAAGGGGCAGATACCGCCGTTTGGTTAGCAACAGAAGCACCCGCAAATTTGACGGGAAAATTGTTCTACGAGCGACGTGAGGTGTCTTATTAAACGCTCGTTGCTAGTTACCCCCTACGTGTTGTTACGTTCCGCGCAGGGGTTTCAATTATAGCTTCTAGTAGTCTGTGTCATTAGTTTTTATAGTATATATATTTACCAAAGAGACACAGAGGGCACAGAGGGAGGAGTTAACATAGCATAGTCCCGCCTGTGCTTTCGGTCAGGCAAGATGCATGAGCCTACAGTTATTTTTAATACCGCCAAAAATAATGGCATGAAGTACTAGTTTTACTCAACAATTTTTTGCTGCCGAAGTTGTTTCATTAACTCGCTCATAAAATCGATGAAAGCACGAATTTTAGCTGAGAGATGTCGTTTCTGAGGATAAACTACTGAAATTGGAGTACCTGGAGCTACATAATTTTCTAAGACTGGTTTAAGCTTACCTTGAGCAATCGCTTCACCTGCAATGTAGTTATACACTTGAACTAGCCCAACACCTGCAAGAGCAACATCTAGAAGTGATTTCCCATTATTGAGGCAAAGATTACCCTCCACAGGTATATTTATTTGTTGTCCATTATCCTGAAATTGCCAGTCAAATACCCGCCCAGTCCAAGGTGAAACAAAAGTAATACAATTATGATGCTTGAGGTCTTCTAAAGTTTGAGGTATTCCGTATCGCTTCAAGTAGTTTGGTGCAGCACACACAATAAAGCGTGCCGTTCCCAGTCCATGCATAATTAAACTGCTATCAGGTCCAACTCCAATTCGCACGACAGCATCGATTCCTTCTTCAATTACATCTGCGATACGGTTACTTAGAGATATATTTAGCTTCAGGTCAGGATAGCGCTCGATGAACTTAGGTAGTACCGGAATGATATGTAGTAAGCCTAACTCAGTGGTTAGGTCAATGCGAAGTGTTCCGGTTGGAGTTGATTGCGCGCGCTTTAGTTCTAATTCTGCTTCTTCCAGTTCACCAAGGATTTGCCGACAGCGTTCGTAAAATGCGGCGCCATCATCAGTCAGTGTAATCTTTCTGGTCGTGCGGTTCATCAACCGGATGCCCAAACTATCCTCTAACCGCATAACCGCTTTGCTTACTGCCGAAGGGGACATGCCCAAATGCTGGGCTGCAACAGAAAAACTCCTAGTTTGGGCAGATCGGACGAAGATGTTGATGTCATTAAACTTATCCATAGGCATTATTTTACTTGATTAATGAATTATAGGAATAAGTGTTATGAAACACAACTACTTTTTCAAAGCTTAGTCTTAGATTAGTGTGAAATTATCCAACGATACGTCTAGCAAAACGTTTCATTCAGTCATACAAAATTTGTTGAGTTAGCTAGAAAAGAGTAGAGGAAATTTTATGAAAAGTATTACCCTTGATGATTACGTAAACAAATATGAATCAATCCGCATGGAGCGGCAAAACGGCATTTTGGAAGTGACCCTGCATACGAATGAAGGTTCTCTCGTCTTTAATAAAACGATTCATAACGAACTTGGCTTTGCTTTCGCCGACATTGGCGCCGATCGTGAAAACAAAGTTGTAATTCTTACTGGCGCCGGAGAGAATTTTTGTGCTGACTTCGATCCAGAAAGCTTCAAAAGCTTCGGTGGGCTAGGTAAAGATATTACGGCGACTGGTTGGGATCAAACCTACTGGCGAGGCAGACATAATGTTATTACCCAGCTTGACATTCCAGTACCAATGATTGGTGTTGTTAACGGGCCTGCAATCGCTCACTCGGAATTGGCACTGTTATGCGACATTGTGTTGGCATCTGAAACAGCAGTATTTCAGGATTTTCCTCACTTTGGTAATGGAGTTGCTCCTGGTGACGGCATTCAAGTAATGTGGATGTTACTATTGGGCGTGAACCGAGGACGATATTTCTTACTAACGCAACAGAAACTATCAGCGCAAGAAGCACTCGATTTAGGGGCAGTCAATGAAGTTCTCCCACCTGAGAAACTCTTGCCAAGAGCGCGCGAACTTGCTGCACAAATGGCTCAAAAGCCACCCTTAGCTTTACGTTATGCCCGATTGCTTTTAACTCAGCAACTTAAACGATTAATGGAAGATGGCGTAAGTATTGGATTGGCGCTAGAAGGGCTATCTGCCATTGATGTCGAGCGGCAACAAGCCTAAATCCGCAAACTGAAAAAAACTTATCGAAATTTTCATTCGTTTTAATGCAGAGGTGTAAAAAATATGACAAATTTTCACGAGTACAAAGATAAGTATGAAAATTTGAAAATGGAGCGTACTGACTCCGGGATTCTTACAGTAACAATGCACACAAATAGCGGTTCTCATATCCATACTGGCAAGGCTCATCGAGAGTTTCCCGATGCGTTTAGTGAGATTGCCCGTGACCGCCAGAATGAAGTAGTAATCTTTACTGGTGCTGGCGAGCAATGGATTAGTCACATTGACTTTTCGACAGTAGACGATATTACTAAGCCTATGGGTTGGTATGCAATCCTCACAGAGGCTCGTCAACTTCTTTACAATTTTCTTGATATTAGCGTTCCAGTAATTTCAGTCGTCAATGGCGCCGCCCCTATTCATGGTGAGTATGCTTTGATGGCAGACATTATTTTAGCCGCCGAGGATGCGTATTTTCAAGATAACCAGCATTTATCAGTCGGAGGTGGGGTTGTACCAGCCGATGGAGTACAGATTCTGTATCCAGCAGCAATGGGAGATGTTCGGGGACATTATTTTCTGTTGACGATGCAAAAGCTAACAGCCAGGGAAGCGTTACAAATTGGCATGGTCAATGAAATTCATCCCCGTGATAAATTGCTAAAGAGAGCAAACGAGTTGGCAGAGCAACTGCTTCGCCTTGACCCACTTACTCGTCGCTACACCCGTCTGATGTTTACCCGCAAACTTAAGCGGAGAGTTATTGACGAACTTTCTTTTGATATGGGCTTAGAAGGGCTTTCGATTATTTCCTCAGTACAACCCAAAGATTCATAAGACAGCTTGGGAATATTCCCCATGCAACTGGCAAACGTATACGTGATTTGCCGATTACACCAGATAAATTGTTGTAAAAGACATTACTTTGTGGATAAGTAGTTCTGCAATCAATGATTTCGTCATCTAATCGCGCTCTTCATCCTAATGTACTAAAATTCGTTTGTTGGTGAGTTGAAGACTCATGATTTTTCCTTAATAAAACGATTAACTACTGCTTGTTCGCTGTCCTCTTTTGCCACAGTGCAACGAGATTGCCATCTGGATCTCGAAAAGCAGAGATAGTTGTTCTAATTCCCTCAACGTAAAAACTCTCAAACAGCAATGGAACTTTCTTCGCCTTCAGACTTGCCTCTGCGGCTTTCAAGTCATCTACCCAAAACACTAGGTTCCTGATCCCTGGAGTTTCTAGATGCATCGGTGGATCTTGAGGTTTTGCTAAAGGTTGAATTTTGAGGGGTTGGATCAAATCAATCTGAATGCCATCTTTTTCAATCATAGCTAGCTTAATGCCACCAGCACCTTCGCTTTTCTCAACTAAGCGAAATCCTAGAACTTCTGTGTACCAATTAATCATCCGCTCTTGGTTAGGGGTCGATATGGCAATGTTGGCTAAAGTAAATCCCTGCAATGGGTTGCCTGACACTTGCTGTTTTGCAGGTAGTTGTGGTTGAGTTGTTGGATTGGCGTTGGTCATGGTGGGAGATGGGCTAGATTGAGGAGAACTAGAGTTACAACCCATAGCAAGCCCGAGAATCATGGCTGTGACTGCACTGTAAATAGCTTGACGGAGAAAAGTTGTGTTCATAATGGTTAAAATAATAAGGAATGATTAAAGTTGTCTGGATCGTTAGCTTTAAAGTTAGGGCTTACTAAGTTGTTGCCAAACGTTACCGCGTCGTTCCCAAAAAGTGATGAGATTGTTGTTATTATCGCGAATCATCGTGACACGAGTACCAACTTCTGGTAGTGTGCGTGCTTCCCAGATAAAGGGAATTTTTTTTGATTTCAACTCGCGCACCGTTTCGTCCATATCATCAACCCATAATGTCAAGTTTTTGACACCCAAGAATTGCAAATGTTTGGGCGGGTCTTGGTTTAACATGGGCATGGGTTGTTGATTCGGTACTTTCAGAAATTCGATTATGATACCGTTGCGCTCAATCATGGCAATAGATACGCCATTGGATAAATCTGATTGGGAAATTTTGCGAAAGCCAAGAATACGCTGATACCAATCGACACTGGCATTGATGTCAGGAACTGAGATTGCAAGATTAAAGAACCCGATCGATTGCAAGCCTTTACGAGAGGATAATTCTGTTTGCTGGCTAACAGGTTTATTTCCAGCAGGTTCAGCAAACACAACTTGATTTCCGGGCGCCAGCAACAGGCTGGAAACTATCGTAATGGCGGTAAGTAGCGTTTTCATTAAAGGAATCTCCTGTGGAAAATTAGCTTTGATGAACTTACTATAATTTGTGGAGCATTAGATAAAAAGTAGCTTGTTTTCACAATACTTATGAATAGTCTTCATAAATAAGCTATAATCGCCAGCATGGATAAATACAATAGCCTCGTCATGTTTGTCCGTGCTGCAAAACCTGATCTGGAAGTTGCTGCAACACCCTTTCAAATAGCGCCGTGCTATCAAGTCCGTGCGTTCGCTCGGCGCCGTATCATTTGCAGCAAGAGCATCTTCTTCCCTCTTCCTTCGTTAAAATTTTGTCAATAAGTCGGGATTAATGCGACTAATTTGAGCTTTATTGAGATTTAAAGGTTATTGTTGACACTTGATATCTTGCCTTACATACGTTTAATATTTTTGTACTAACTTGACTTATAATTAAGTGTTATTTTTTAGCTTTTAAATTTAAGTTATACTTTTTAGTCAAGGTGGGAAGGTTTAATGAGAAGCTAGTAAAGGCGCCTGCTTACTAAACCCCGAATAACTTCTATAGGTTTTGAAAAGAAAAATGAAAGTTGCTATTCGATAATTTCCTGTTGTTGAAGTTGTGCTGTTAATTCATCCATAAACTCAATAAATACCCGTAACTTGGCAGATATATAACGCTTTTGTGGATAAAGAATGGTAATGGGAGAACCAGGTGGTGCAAACGCTGCCAAAACGGGTTTGAGATATCCACGTGCAATGGCTGGACGAACAAGAAAGTTGTAAAGCTGAATTAGTCCTCCTCCTGCAATAGCGGTTTCCACTAATGCCTCTGGATGATTGAAACAGAAGCGACCACGAACAGGAATCTCAACTTTTCGTCCATTCTGCTGAAAGACCCAATCACGCACTCGCCCAGTTTGGGGCATGACGAAATTCAAGCATTGATGATATTGCAAATCACTGAGTATTTTAGGTTCTCCATAACGGCTTAGATAATCAGGAGCAGCACAGGCGATTAACTTTGCCGTTGCTAGGGGATGCATAATAAATTGACTGTCTGGACTATTACCCAAACGTACTACAGCATCCAAGCCTTCTTCAATAAGGTCAGTATGACGGTCATTAAAGTTGATCTCGAAATTAAGTGAAGGGTATTGTTCAGCAAGTTTAGGCAAAGCTGGTGCAATATGAAGGCGCCCAAATGCAACTGTTAGGTCGAGGCGCAATGTTCCAGCGGGAGTGGAACGTGCATTACTAAGGGCAAGCTCTGCTTCCTCTAACTGACTCAAAATCTGCTCGCAATACTTATAAAACACTGCTCCATCCTCAGTTAAGGAAATACTGCGGGTTGTGCGGTTTAATAAGCGCACTCCCAATCGCTCTTCTAGTTGTTGCACTGCGCGACTAACAGATGAGGGAGAGCTTCCTAATTGACGTGCAGCTTCTGAAAAGCTTCTGTATTGAGCAGCTCGTGCAAAAAAAACCAAGCTTGTGAGTTGATCCATTGTCCTAATGGAGAATTAATTATTGCACTTTTTGAAAAGGTTATTTGCATCATAACTACTTTTTCTCAGTTTTTGAAAAGATTATTGTAGAAGGGTGAATAAGGTTTATGAGTAAACCCTCATACTCGTCCCATTAAAAATTCTTTGTTTAATTAGGAGTAGGAAGATGAAACTTGCAGATTCAGTTGCCCTTGTTACAGGTGCCAATGGTGGTCTTGGTAAAGCATATGTAGAGGCACTACTTAATGCAGGAACTAATCGCATCTATGCTGGCGCCCGTAAACTAGAATCGCTAGCTGAAATTGTTTCGCGCGATCCACATAGAGTTATCCCCATCCAACTTGACATTACAGATGCTCAATTGGTCAATGATGCTGCGGTAAGCTATTCGGATGTTACGCTACTGATCAACAATGCTGGAGTTGCGCTCAATTATGGTGGCTTTGTTACTAATCCAGATTTGAAGGGCGCTCGAACTGAAATGGAAGTTAATTATTTTGGTACTCTAATGATGTGCCAAGCTTTTGCGCCTATCCTTAAGCAAAATGGTGGTGGAGTAATTGTAAACGTTTTATCAATCTTGGCTCAAGCGACATCTCCAGTCATTGGCACTTACTCTGCTGCAAAATCGGCTGCTTTAGCCTTGACCAAAGGAGTTAGAGCAGAACTTGTAGCACAAGGTACACTCGTAGTTGCCGTAATGCCTGGAACAATTGATACTGAAATGAGCAAAGACTATGCTGGTGCTAAAGTTTCTCCAGTTGAAGTTGTGCAGGCAACTCTGCAAGCAGTCACAGACGGAATTGAGGATATTTATCCAGGTGAGCAGGCAACAGCTATAGCTACTCAACTACTAAGTGACCCAAAAGCAATTGAGAAGCAAATGGCTGCGTTATTACCTACTGCACAGGCTTAATATATTTTAGATGAACCGCGCGTTTATTAACCCAAGGGTGCAAGCATTATCAGCACTGAGCGGTATTGACATTTTAGTTAATAACGTCAATGGGTACGATTGGATGCATAGGATTTGGAGAAAACTTATAATGGCTCCATAACCAAGTTATGACTTCTGCTAGAGGAATGATTACCTTTTTACAGCTAATCTTGAACAATATTAACAATGAACTAATGGAGTCAAGTCATGGCGAATCTAATTTCAAGCACAATCTCTCACATCAACCACGTGCTTAAACAATTCCAAGTAAAACGTTTTCTAGCTGTTGCTCTAGTTGGGTTTGTACTACTGACAACAAACGTCGCTCCTCAAAATAGTAGCAAAGCCCTAACCAATAAGATTAACGAAATAGTACATCAAGATGATTCCGAAAGACCTAAAACAACAGGAGAGTGGAATAAAGAAGCTCGCGAAACCGAAGACGCTCCTGGTGAAAAAATTCAAAGAATAGGCAAACAATCCGCAGAAGCTGTAAAAGATTTTGGCTCAGTATACCCTGACACTGCTGAAAGAAGTGCTAATGCCGAACAGTAATAGTTAACATTCGATTCAATCTCTAAATCTGCACTGACTAAAATCGGTGCAGATTTTTGTAATTTGGAACGCGCGCTAACGTTTTATCTAAATAATTTGTAAAAGTCGATTTGGAAGTTCCTGTAACACCCTTTCAAATGGCGCCGTGCTATCAAGTCCCCGCGTTAAAACTAAGGCGCCTTGAATTTGCATGACAGCATCTTCTGCTCTTTGACGTGCCTGTGTTTCTGACAACCCTGCTTCTTGCAGTACCTGCGCTAAACTATCAATCCAAGCATTTAGTGCTTGACCTACGTGCTTGTGAAATAAATCATCTGACTCACCAAGGCTAAACACCGCTAATAAACACGCATCTTGCCCACAATTGTAAAACTGTTTGAGGCTAGAGTTCATTGCCTGAATACGTTCTAATGGTTCACCCCCAACGCGCAGAGGATTGAGAACTGTTTCATTAAACCACTGGTTTACATACTCTAATACCGCCTCTGCCATCCCTTGTTTTCCATTGGGAAAGTGATGGTAAAGACTTGCACGACCTAACCCCGTTGCTTTTGAGATGCGGGATAAAGTTGCACCTTCGTAACCGTACTGGCGAAACACGTTTACTAACCTTCGCGATGCTTCAATTTTATCCATTTGATTTTTTTGTTTTACCTATTGACATTGTACCAAACGTTCGGTAAAATAACTGTATCGAATGTTCGGTACAAAATAGCAAGAGTTAGAGCAGAGATTAAAGGACGGGCGAGATGCCCATCCCACAAGACATCCCACAAGATGGGTAATTTATTCATTCAAGATGGGTAATTTATTTAGTGGAACACTTTTGTTGTGTCTTCATATTGTACCGAACGTTCTGTATATTTGATTTAAATAAGGAGAATTTTTGTTGTGAAAGCTGCGATTGTGATTCTTTCAGACCCTTCTTCAGGTACAGAAGAAGCGTTGGGACGCTTGTTTAATGCACTAGCTTCTGCCTACGATTTTAAACAAAATGGTGACGATGTTACCCTGTTATTCCAAGGTGCGGGTACTCGTTGGATTGGAGAGGTAAGTAAAGTAGAGCATCCAGCGCATGATTTATTTGAGGCAATTAAAGACAGCGTTGCAGGTGTATCCTGTGGTTGTGCGGATGTTTTCGGTGCCACTGATTCGGCAGTGAAATCTGGTTTTGACCTGATTAAAGATAATGCTGTACCAGGTACAACTGGGTTGCCAAGTCTGCGAAATTTGATTGCGGACGGTTATCAAATTCTTACGTTTTAGCAATCAAAAATCCAATGGAGGCAATATCAATGTTAATTGCTAATCCTTTCCATGATGGTGAGCGGTTGGTGCAACAGCGCTTTGGTGAGTCAGAAATTGCCGAACGCAACGGACGTATAATTGCTGACACAATTATGGAAGGCGCCCTGGCATTTATCGAACAGCAATCAATGGTGGTCTTAGGTAGTGTAGATGATGAGCAAAGTGTTTGGGCTTCGGTTATGTTTGGTTCTCCAGGCTTTATGACCGCAGTAGATCAACGCACTGTTGAGTTTGATTTAAGTATCGCTGCTCCCAACTGGCAAGACCCTTTTTGGAAAAATATTGAGCGTAATCCGCAAATTGGCATGTTGGTGATTGAACTTGCAACTCGGCGCCGTCTTCGTATTAATGGTAAAGTGACTCGCCCATCAAAAGAACGATTATATGTGGATGTCGCTGAATCTTACCCAAATTGCCCGAAGTTTATAACTCGGCGCCATATAACTCGAAATCAAGGAAGTGTGAGCAGCTTGGAAGAACCACGAACCGGACAAACGTTGGAACCTCAAGAGCAGGCGTTTATTACTAATGCTGACATGTTTTTTGTTGCCAGCGCGCATCCGAATCGCGGTGTTGATGCATCGCACCGTGGTGGTAATCCTGGTTTTATCAGAGTTTTGGATGATAGTACTCTTAGAATTCCCGACTACCGAGGCAACAGTATGTTTAATACTTTGGGGAACTTCGTAGAAAATCCTCGTGCGGGTTTAGTTTTTCTGGATTTTGAGCGTGGTCGAAGTTTGCAATTAATCGGGTGTCCGGAAATTTTGTGGGAGTTAGATGACTCAACGCATGAAACGGGCGGTACTCAACGTTACTGGAATCTAACAGTCGAAAAGTGGTTAGAAACAAGTTTACCACAGTCGTTTAAGTGGGAATTGCTTGATTACTCACCCTACAACCCGTCTTGATGACCATCTTGTAGGGTGGGCATCCCCGCCCGCCTTAAGCATCAGCTGGTTTAGCAGCATAGGTTAGAGCCACTAGTGCCACCAGCGCGGCGACTAGATTTACACATGATTCAATCGCATCGGAAAGCAGTCCCACTGACCCTGTTAGCTTGTAAGCTCCAAACTTCAAGGCAATAGTAATAGATGCTGCTGCAATTGACAAAAAAGCGTAGGAGCGGGCTTGAAGACTACTCATTAGAGTCACTTAGTAGTGATTCAGAGATTACAGTAGCAAATTTGGCAACGAACTTTATCTACCTAGTGGTCTGTGTCATTAATTCTGGGGAAATGGTTATTGACACAAAGAAAGAGCAATAGCGATTTATCACTTACATCAATATGAGCGAACAACTAACCGCCAATCATGCTAACTTCTACACCTTCAAATGCAGTGTCAACCGATACTTGTCTCCAAGCATCGAGTTCTTTTTTGACAGATTCTAGCTTTGTCTCAATTACGCCAACAGCATCGGCGCCTACTTCTCCCAAACTGCAAATACAAGAACCCAAATCTTGATGGTCACGGGTAATTAAAATACCACCACCGCGTTGTCTAAACTTAGAAATACCTTCACAATCTTTTTCGGTTAAACTGGCGCCGATATCCGCAGCAAATAGCCATAATTCGTCAAAATCCGAGCTATCGAGGTTACTCAAAACTGGCTCGTTTTCCGAGGCATCTGCTTCTCGATTACGTGCTGTGACTTGGAAAAGATTGTTTCCATCGTCATCTTTACAAGATGCTAGATAATCGCGCATTACCAATTTCCAAACGTCGTAGTGTAATATCTGGCAACCAGTGCGGTAATGAAGGATTGACGTAAAAACGCTTGTTAGGAGCATCCGCTGTTATACCGAGAATTGCTTGTAGAAGTTGGAAAACTGAACCAGCAGCCCATGCTTGGGGAACATTAGCTTCAATGTATGGTACTGGAAAGGCGATGGTTCGCACTTTGTTTTTTTCTGGGTCGAGTGCTAAAGCGTAAAAACCAATGTCTTCACACCAGAAAGCCTGCTACTGATGCAGCGTCGGTGACATCCACAGTAATAGATAATGCCTTGCCACCAGAATTTTCTATATCTGACTGAATTTGCATAAGTTTTTCTTCAGTTCTTGCCATTAATGCTACAGCAAAACCAGACTGTGGAAAACGGTGGGCAACTGCGGCGCCGCTCACCTGGCCCTGTGCCCATAATTACTGCAACTTTTGGTTGACTCATTTTTTAACCTCCTACAGTTGCACCTTTTTGAAGAAAAGCTCGTGTAACAGTTCCCTTGGAGCCTATTTTTAAGCTACGGTGTACACACATTGTTTGATTAGAAGCATATCCCCCTTCATGTTCTTTGTGGTTCGTTAAAGAAATAAACCACTGCATGTCACAAAGAAAGAAAATGAAGTTAATGGGTAATTTGGTACCAAAGCAACTTTAAAAGACTTGTTTGTACACCGTAGCTCTATTTAACGCGGTTCAATATGTCGTCGCGGAGAAATACCCGGATTGATGATTCCTGCTACTTCTTCTTCAGGCATCTTGTTAAGTTCTGCTTCCAATTCTTCGGCAGTAAAGTCATAGCCAACATCTTCAGCAATATCGATGCAGCTTTTTGCATCCATCGCTGTTTGAAGTTTTTGTCTTAAGCCTTCATCTTGTTTAGCAGCTGTTATAAATTCAGCAACACTTGTTTGAGACATAATTAAAATCTCCTTTTCTCAACTTTTATTTAGTGATATTAGGTAACATTTGGATAGATTGCTTTTTGATGCTTTGCGGCTTTTAGATAAGTAATATGATTTTTTACTTCCTCCTCAAGATAGACATCTTCAACTTCATTAAGACCTGTCTGCAATGCTGCTGCAATATTTCGTATCGTAGTAGTTTTTGCTTTGTCGAAGTCCTTATATAAAGGTGTGTCTACGGTTTCTCGCATCACCGCATCTTCAAGTTTTTTAAAGTGCCAATAAATACCTAATACCTTGAATATTGATAATTATAAGCTTTCTACTAGCTCGATCTTCCCCACACGGGTATATTTGTCACAGCCAGAAGAGGTTTATTGATAATTGCCTTATTAAAGTGATTGGAAGGTATATGAAAAACTACTTCTAGAGTTAAAAGTTTGGAGCCAAAAAATAGTATGAATTTTTACTCAGTATTTATGAATCCATCAATCTATAGCTATGATGGTTTTCAATTGCATTGAATGTACCTCCATAAAGGCGCTCGCGTATCGTGTCGCTTTGCAAAAAGTCATGTGGAAAACCTAACTCAATCTGACTAACCTCATTGAGACGCTGTAAATGCTCCAATGATAAGTTAATATCTACACAAGCTAAATTGTCTTTGATTTGCGATAACTTGCGGGCACCGATAATAGGTATAGTTGTATTACCTTGGGTACGCAACCAAGCAAGGGCAACTTGTGAGGCATTAGAGCCAATTTCAGCCGCAACTTGGCTAACAACTTCGGCTATTTTGAGACTGCGTTCGGGAATTTCTGAACCTCTACTTGCGGTTTTGGCGCCACCATTGTTGTTGCCATTATTGCTATTATATTTACCTGTCAACACACCCCCGGCCAAAGGCGACCAAGGTGTTACAGCCATATCAAAAGCTTTTGCCATCGGCAGTAAATCACGTTCTGGAGTGCGCTGAACTAAACTATATTCGATTTGCAATGCGACAAAGGGAGTCCAACCATAGCACTGCGCCAAGGTGTTTGCTTGCGCTACAATCCAAGCTGGAGCATCAGAAATACCAATATATAAAACTTTGCCCGCGCGCACCATGTCATCAAATGCCCGCATTATTTCTTCAACCGGGGTGGTATAATCCCAAGCGTGCAGCCAAAATAAATCGACGTAATCGGTATTTAAACGCTTCAAACTACCTTCGAGCGATTGGATTATATTTTTGCGATGATTGCCACTACCATTACGAGAGCGCTTTCATCCAGAAGATGGTCTTATGCTTTGGTTTGACTTCTTTAATTATAATAACGAAGAAGTTAAAGAAAGTATGACTCAATTTCTGAGAAATGTTTGCCCTTATTTTGAATAATAATATCGTGTTCGGTAAGTAAGTCTGCGCCGAAATAGAAAACTATGTAGGGCTTGCTGAATATCGAAAATAGCTCATGCAAGGGTTTCGAGCGTTTTCTCGTCAAAAAAGTGCATGACTATAAGATATAAAGGCTCAAAACCCTTGCACTTTTTTTAGAAATTATCGGCAAATTTTGGAACTAAGCGACGAACCCATCATTTTTCAAGCTGTGGACTCTAGCTTCGCCGTGTAGACTTTTTCAGCAAGCCCTATGTAAAGATAAGTGTTCTCGACTCGTACATCCCCGCTTTGCGTGATAAACTGTTGCTCGCATTCTACCCATCTTGAAAAGTATTTTTACTCCTGAAAATAATAGTATTTCTTTAGTTTCGTTGATATATACCTTCGGGATGAAGTAAAAACTAGTCGAAATCAAAAATAATGTAAAGGCTAAATGTTTTAGGACATTCTGATACAACTATTTATTAGCTATGCAAAATACAGAAAATACATTATTCGATAAAACCTTCCGCGACACCAGTGGCAATATTGTTATCGCCCAACCACCAAACTTACCTATTATCCTTTGGGGTGTAACTACTTTACTAAAACTAGTTTTTACAAGCGGCAAAATCAACATCGCGTTAGACGTAGTGTCTTATGGTGTCTTGTTTACTTGGGCATGGTTGGAATTATTTCAAGGCGTTAATTATTTTCGCAGAGCGCTAGGTCTCATCGTGTTGGTTGGAGTTGTTGCCTCAAGAATTTACAGCTATAACATAATTTAAACGATTGCTATTAATAGCGTTTGTTAAAATTTGTTTTTAAATACCAAGACTAAACTAAATTATAGTCTTGGTAGTTCGCTTATTACCGATAAACGACTTGGTTGACCCGCGGTTTACCAAATCGTTCCCAGGCACTGCCTCCTCGCAAAAATAGTTCCATAAAACGAATTCGTTCTCCACCCGAAGCACCTACCCAACCAGTACTACCCGGAGCAAAAGCCAAAGTACCTTTTGGAACTTGGAAGCTACCATCTGAGTAAATGGCGTCACTTACCACGTCACCAATCCGAATAAGACATTTAGTTTCAGATTTTAAATCAACCGAATGGTCGGGAATAGTTGTTTTGATATTGCCGTAGCCATCAATCCATGCGATACGGTCACTTGGAGGATCAGGAATTTCTGATAGACTCAAATCTTCACCTAATAAACTGAAGTCTCCTGAAGCTATGGCAGTTACTGCGGTTGGAAAAACATCGCGCGAGCGAAATTGTGAGCCAGCACGTGCAACATTAACCCTTCTTATTATTTCAGCGTGGTACTTGATAAACGATAATGTATATCCAGCAAAAACACCTACCACCTTCACGTCACCAGGTAACAATGCATAAGTTAAACCCTCCCCTTCATTATCTCGTCGGGCTTGAGGGTCATCTTCGCGAGGGGCACAATTATGGTAAATCAATCGTTCTTTTGGACCAGGATTTAAGCCCAACTGAGCAATCCAAAAACCTGTAGCTAATGTACTAAATGGTGGCACAGAAAGCGGATAAATTTGTGCTTGAGGTAATGCCATCAACAACCGCTGTATTACCTCGCTAAAAGCTGGATCACCAGTACCATAATCGGCAATAAGAGAGATCAACATAAAAATTGTGTTTTTAGCTTACTTGTAAACAATAACAGTGGTTTACTTAGTTAAGTTCATTTTTGTTGGTGCCCACCGCAGACACTACCACATCTACCCCTTCACAAACTTGAAGCAGTGTTTCAGGATACACCACCGCATAGCGTCCAACTAGTACCGGCTGAAAGAAACTGATGGCTCGCTTCCTCAATCATATGCTCGGCGCCAACAGCAACTAAAGATAATCCCGAATCGGCAGGTGTCCGTAGTTATAAACATGAACTGAACCGATCCCCCGGATAATAACTGCTGTTTCGCCACTAGGAAGATGACAGCTAGCATCGCACTTAAAATCAACAACCTATGAATAACGTCATCGGTTTCATAGCGGTCGCTGTAAAAAGTAAAGAGAACCCACCCCCACCAGCACGGCACAAATAGCATGGCAAACTGTAAAAAAGCAACTATTGTCAAATGCTCTGACAAGTAGTGACTAAGTTCAGCAACGACGACGACAAACACAAGGTCGAAGAATAACTCAATCCAACTTGCATGACCTTCGCTTTCGGTATCGCCGATGCTTGGCGATTTCCAGCGATTTTTCAACGTTTCTATTTTTGTTTTTAAATTGGTCATAGCAACTTATCCGGTGTAATTGGTAACTCTCGAATTCGTTTACCTGTAGCATCATATACAGCGTTCCGGCAGAGCAAATCTGTCCTGATGTACAATAACCACACTGAAAACCATCGTGCCTGATAAATGCTGCTTGCATCGGATGCAGTTCTTCACCTTTTGCTAAACCTTCAATTGTTGTTATCTCATCACCATCGTGCATACAGGCTAAAGTCAAACACGAGTTAATTCTTCGTCCTCCTACTAATACAGTACAGGCGCCGCATTGCCCGTGGTCACAACCCTTCTTTGTACCTGTAAAACCTATATATTCACGTAGAGCATCGAGTAAAGTTACGCGCGGTTCTATCTTTAAAGCTTGCTTCTTACCATTTACCCGCAGTGTTACGTTAATCACCTCAGAAACCGAGGGCACCGCTTTATAACTTGGAGTCGGAGGTTTCTGTGCTATTACTTTTTCAGTAAATTTACAGGTACTATTTACTTTGCAAAGTTTGATAAAGTGATATCATTTGACTTCGATTAGTCCTCAAGGAAACTTACATAGGTTTGATGAAAAACAACCTTTGAGTCCATAAAATTTTGCTTAACAACCGTATTTTCTAAACAGTTTGTTGATTATTTGCTTGCTGAGTCATTATTTATGAATAGCCGAAATGCTACTCGTATTTAAATAGTTTTATTTATGCCAATCATCGGGTGGGCAGTGCCCACCTTACCCTCCCGTAGAACGTGCAAGATGTCAGTTAATGGATTATTTGCTGAGGAGTGAATTGGCTTCTTACGGTTTTTCAAAAAGCTAGCATTGCGGTTAGACAGTACTGCTTGAATTTCAGCGATAATTGCCATTGCTATTTCTTCTGGAGTTTCTGCTCCTATATCAATACCAATTGGAGCATGTAGTTTTTCTAGCATATCATCTGTATAAATTGTTTCTGCCGCGCGCAAGTCAGCAAGTAATCGTTCGATACGTTGCTTTGCACCTAAAACTCCTACATATTGGTTAGAAGATAAAAGTAACATCTTGACTATTTCAATGTCGTCAAGATAATTATGCGTCATGACAACAGTAGCAGTGCGTTCGGTTATAGATACTTGATGTATGGTTTCTCGACGCGCAACAATTATTTCATCAGCCATTGGGAAGCGTTCATAAGTAGCATTACTCGCGCGACAGTCAACTACTGTAACGTGCCAACCAAGTGTTTTAGCATACTTTGCTACAGGTACAGCGTCACGACCTGCACCAAAAATCACTAAGGGAGTAGGAGGTTGAATTACTTCGATGAAAACTTCTACATTACCGTTGGGTAAGTAATATTGATTAACAGTAGATTTTTGATTGATAAAAGCGGTTTGTGCGTCAGCAATTAAAGATTGAGTTAGATTTATATCTTTAATATCAGTGCTAATACTACCGTTAGGATAAAGAAGTAAGCGGGCGCCAGTTTTAATATTTACCTCACCCTGAATATCGAAAACAGTAGCAACAATACCAAAATGGTTCTTATTTAAGCACTCGCGCATAAAGGCTAACTTATTCACCGTATTATCTTTATCTAAAGATTCAATAAGAACTTGCACTACACCATTACAACCTAAACCAAAACCCCAAATGATATCTTCCGGCGCCGTGTTATCGTAGGTAACAACAATTGCGGACGAATCTGACATCGATTGTCGAGTATGCTCGAACACATCATTCTCTAAACAACCGCCGCTAATTGTTCCTACCATTTTACCTGTAGAAGTCATCAACATTTTAGCGCCTGCTCTACGGTAGGTTGAACCTTGAGTTTTGACTACGGTAGCAAGAAAAGCGGTTTCACCATTTTCTTGACTCTGAGCAAATGCTTCTAAAATTGCTTGTAACTCGTTCATGTGATGATATGTTTCCTATATTTAGTATTTTTAGTTAGAATCAGTAGCGCCAATTTTTGAATGTATAACCGCAACTTGATTAACGGTTCTATCAAGTAACATACTAACAAAAGCATAGTCTAGTACTGAGTTATGTGTAGGTATATTACGTTCAACTAGTTGTTCTAAATTAATATGAATATTATCTAATGTTCTACCTAAAGGAGGAAGCGGTTGCGGTTGGCGCCTATTTTCGATTGCATCTGCTAAGTCTGAAAATATATCTTTGATTAACAGAGCAAATTTGTCTAAGTTAGGTAGTTGATACTGTTTATCAAAATCATGAAGCTTTGTAAAGAGGGCTGTATTAATTTCAAAGAAACGCTCTAAATAGGTAATCAGAGCCATTGAAGATTCAATAGAACCATAATACCTTTTTGGCTCACTTAGTAGTTTCTGAAAAGATGCAGCAGTATTAGTGTTTTCGAGTTCAGCTTGTCTGCGCGCTTCCCAAATCGAGTATTGCAAGCCAAATATATCCACCAACAAGCGTTCCTACAAATGCTGAAACTGCAACTCCAATTGTTGCCGTTATCATAACAACAGCTTTTGTCTGATAAGGTCCACCAACATTAGTTAAAGATACAATACCTTAGCATCGCCAAAATATAAAGAAAAAGACCCGTTTTGAAATGGCATTCCTGAAAGCAAATTTTCCATGAAAAAATTTGGGTGTAAGTGCGTCCATGCAATGCCACTAGCTTCGATATAAGATTCAATTAACTGATGCCAAATATAATGATATACAGTTGTGTCCGAAGGTGTAAAAACTCCTAGATGAACAATGTGCTTTATGCCTACTTTCTTGGCTGTATCTACAATTATCTTACTTTGTGCCAGCATATCTACCGTATACCCCGTGAGTAAAAAGAGGCGCTCTACCCCTGCAAGTGCAGCCTCATATGTGTTTGGGTCGTCTAAATTAAGCAAAACAGCATCAAGTCCTTCGGCTTTAAATTTCTCAACTTGCTCTTGTTTATGAGAAGACAAGGTGCAGTTACCTGTTGATTAGTTACAACCATAAATTCCTTGCCTTAATATTGCGCTTCGACTGTATACAGTGCCGGATTTGCCTCTAGCCATGCTACTTGTTTCTCTTTCGGTTGATGCTCAGAAATAGCGGCTTCATACGCTTCTACACTTTCCCAATGCGCGACGTTAATAAATTGAAATCGCGCGTTTGCATCAAGGCTGCGATGCAGTTTTGCGTCAATAAATCCAGATGCATTCTTCAAAAATTGACCAGTTTCATTCCAGATTTTGATAAATTCATCCTCTTTTCCTTGAGGAACAGTAAATACGTTGATCAGGACTACAGATGATGCCATTATTGCTTCTCCTTGCAATCGGTTTACGTGTTAAAAAAACTTTCTTTGCGTCAAATCTTTGCGCCACCGTTGGCAACAATCTCTTGTCCGGTAATCCAACGGGCTGATTCACTAGCTAAGAAGGCCACAACATCCGCAATGTCTTCTGCTTTGCCAATGCGTCCAAACGGGGAACTTGTGGCGGCGGCTTGTTGCTCTGACTCGGGTCGGTGGTCAAACATACCGGGAGAAGTTGGACCTGGCAGAACATTGTTTACTGTAATGCCGCGCGAGCCTACTTCTTGTGCCAACACATCTGCAAAAATCTTGAGAGTAATTTTGCTAGCGGCATACACCGCAAAACCCGGATTGGTAAACAGTGTCGTGGTAGAGGAAATGTTAATGATGCGTCCGCCATCGCGCATTCGCCGTGCAGCCTCTTGCAGCGCAAAAAATGTTCCGCGAGTATTTAAACCAAACGCTGCATCAAAATCTTCTTCGCTGGTTTCAGCAATCAGTCCACCCTTGCCGACTCCTGCATTGTTGACCAAGATATCTAGCCCGCCAAATTGATTGATCGTCTCCTCAAACAAGCGACGAATGTCGGCAACCTGGCTCATATCTGCCTGTACTGCCAAAGCTTTGCCGCTACTCGATTCAATTGCAGCAACGAATTCTTTCGCTTCCGAGGCACTGTGTCCGTAGTTGATGACAACGGTTGCGCCGTCTTCAGATAGTCGTTGGGCAATTAAGCGTCCAATGCCACGAGATGCACCTGTAACAATCGCTACTTTTCCAGTTAAAGATGTCATATATTTTGTGTGTTCCTATTTCTATACAATTCCACCTGTCGCGCGTATATTTTGACCAGTTACCCAATCGGCATCTTCAGATACCAGCATTGCGACTGCACTGGCAATATCATCGGGACGACCAAGGCGCCCTAGTGGTGTCTGAGCAACCATTTGCTTGACTTGCTCTTCTTCCAAAACTAGACCATCAGTTTCTGTCACACCAGGAGCAATAGTGTTAACTGTAATACCGCGTGCGCCTAGTTCCTTCGCTAGTCCTATGCTGAACTGCTCAATTGCTGCTTTACTACCAGCATAGGCGCCTCCTGTTGGAATACTCATCGAAGTTCCGGCAGTAGAAATGCTGATTATCTTACCACCATCTGCCATGTGAAGTGCAGCTTGCTGAAGCGCAAAGTAAACTCCTCTGGTGATATCGAACATGGAATCATATTCCTCAAGTGTCATTTGAGTTGTAGGTTTAAATACATTTGTTCCAGCAGCGTTGTTAACGAGAATGTTCAACTTACCAAAATAGTCAAGTGTCTTTTGAAAGAGGTTGCGAACATCTTCAATTTTTCTCATGTCAACTTGTACAGATATCGCATCTGAACCTTTGGCTTTAATTGCTTCCACAACTTCCAAAGCTTTTTCTTGGTTTCCTGCATAAGTTACAACGACACTGGCGCCATCACGACCTAATCTTTCAGCAATAGCTCTTCCAATACCACGAGATGAGCCTGTAACAATTGCCACTTTTCCACTGAGATATGCCATAATTTCTCCAATTTATAATCAATGTTGTACTAATAGCTTGATTGTAGGTTGGGTGGAGGCTCTGCGGAACCCAAGATAAACTAAGAGTAGTGTTGGGTTTTGCTTCGCATAACTACCCTACCCTTCAGGATATCTTACCCTTCGGGAAAACCTTCGGTTTACGGATAACGGGAAAACTACCCTGCGGGAAAACTACCCTGCGGGAAAACTTCGTTTACGTTTACGTTTACGTTAACGTTCCTCCACCCAACCGGAGAGTCACATTCGTAAGTATCGCTATTTCAATAATGGATTTGGACCGAGTACCTCCCAGTTGATTTCGTAGCTAGATGAAGGGAAAAAGGTAACAATACGTGCTGGCTTATCTCCAATGTTTACAAAAGTATGTGGAGTTTTAGCCGGGATGTGAACGATACCAGGACCGTCAACAGTAAAACGCTTATCGCCAATTAAGAATTCTGCACGACATTCTGGTAAAACTTGAATTTCTTCTGTGTAGTGAAGGTGTAGCGGCGGACCTTCTCCCGGAGATACATCCGCTATCAGTACTGAACTAGCAAGAACTCCGTGCTTAGAACCTTCCATAACTAACATTGTCTCACTTGGCGCCTCTGTTAGTGGTGATAAATCTGTTAGTGGGATGAAAAAGTTTTGATTGGCTAGTGCTTTGTTCATTGTAAAGTTTCTTTCTTCACTGTTATCAGCACTATGCATTTCGGTATTGCTCATTGTTGTTTCTCCAAAAAGTTAAGACAGTTACTCAATAGGTAATGTATGAGGCGCCAGTAATTACCGCCACTTTGCCTGTTAGAGATGCCATAATTTTACCTTCCTAAAAATGCGTGAATGATAATACTATTTGGTTTTGAAGAAAAGCTAGCTGGCTACCGAGTCAATAACCTCGTAAATATGAGCTTCGGCGCCGATAATATCACTATCTAAAATTTTAACAAGGTTCTGAAAATCAGAATTTTGTTGCATTCTAGTTAAAAAATCCTGAGATTCCCACTGTGCAACTGCTGCAACTCTTGTACCATCCAAGCTTTTTTGAATCTTGGCTGATATGAAACCAGGTTGGTTGTGAACAAATGTTTTATAGATGTGTGCTACTTTATCTGCGGCACTATGTTGTTTTTCTGGTGTAACAGTGAAGATATTAATTAGTGTGATTCCATCTTGTTCATTTGTTGTCATAGAAATAATCCTTAAATTAATGCTTCAAGAACTTGAGGGCGCCGTGAATCACTACAACGGAGACCTCAATATTACTCAGCGTAACGATTACCGTAGAAATTTTTTCTTTCAAATCTTGTTAAAATCTTTCAAATCTTGCCATTTTTAGCTAAATCTAACTTTGGATATAGTTATAACTTTCGCCTGTACTCATTTGGAGATACGCCAATATAGCGATAAAAGAAAGTTGCGAACTGGTTTTGGTTTGCAAAGCCTAAATACCGACTAATTTCTTTAATCGATAAAGATTGTTGTATTAATAATTGTTTAGCTTGGTTAACTCGGCATTGAATTATGTATTGATAGGGTGTTATACCTGTAGATTGTTTAAACAATCGAGCAAAGTAATAACGACTCATTCCAAGCTCAGTTGCAATTGCTTCCAACGAAATATTTCCAGCGTAATCATTTTTGATATAATCTATTGCCTGCTGCAACTTATATTTGGGCAACCCTCCTGCATTATTTTGATTTTGATGCTGTTTTGTAGAGTACCGATGAATCAAATGCACTACTAATGTACTCGCTAATGATTCTGCATAAAGTTGACCGCCATGAGAATCTAACTCAAGTTCTGTTTTCAAGGCTAAACCAATTCCTTGAATTAGCGGGTCACGGATTTTAAACTGTGGAATAATTTCAACTTCGCTATGCCCCACGATTTCATTTGCAGTTCGAGCAAAAAATTTAGGTTCGGGGTATAAGTGAATAAACTCTGCTTCTCCTTCTAAACAAACAGAGCGAAATATATTTGCTGGAGTAATACTAATATCTCCATCAACAAAGCAGTTACGTTGAGGTAAACCGTCAAGCACACGCTTTTTAACTATCGGGCACCCAACACAAATGCTAATAACATGATTTGAAGACAGATGTTCGGGTGTTTCACAAGCAGGCTGACGATGATAACCAAATTGTATACAACTCCAGTTTGCCTGAGCGCTAGAAAGAATAGGTTGACGAGGAAGAATTTGTAGAATTGAACTTGATAAAATCAAGTTAATAATTGGAAGTTCTTTTTCTAGTTTCATTTTTAATATTTTTAGTTTTTTTCTTAATGATTAATAACGCTATCAACGCACTCAACAGCGCTAAACCAACAGCAATAAACATAACTAGACGAAAGCTATCTACAAATGCAAGGGCAACAGCTTGTTTTACTCTTGTACTAACGGCACCTACACTTTCAGGAACAGATGCAGCAGCTAGCTTGATACGTTGGTTATCTAGAAGTTTTTGCACATTGAGTGGAATTCCTAATGCTGTCATTACTAAGGGTAGCTTGGCGCCGTAACGACTTACCAACCAATACTGCTCGGTTAAGCTCAAAAATCGAACAATTCGTAGGTTGGGTGGAGGAACCCAACATTTTCAGGACGCGAGTTGGGTTCCGCAAAGCCTCCACCCAACCTACAAATATCCTTAACCGAGCAGTATTGACTTACCAACCCTCCAGACCACCGCGACAAGAAAAACATAATTAAAATAAAAGGCAAGAAAACAGTACCCGCAGCAGTAGCAGAGTAACCTTGCACTTGGATTAAATTAAACGGGACAAAGAAGAATACCCCGCCTAAAGCAGCATAAAGCAGTAATGTGAGTAAATTGGCGCCGCTAAAAGTACGCGATTTAAATAACGATAACGGCATCATTGGCGCACTTGTATTCGCCTCAACAAAAATAAATGCACTTAAAATCAGGGCGCCGACAACTAGGTAAATTAGTACTTGGGGATGAAGCAATCCTAAATGCGATGATTGAATAAGAGCAAAAACGATTGCCCCTAAGCCAAAAGTTGCTTCTCGCGCTTGCGTTGTAAAGTAAACTCCTGGCTAAAAGCACAAGCTGATTAAAATGGACTGAAAATATCCAGTCGTCTGAAGACGACTTGAGCTATTAGCCTTAAGCTTAAGGCGGGTTGGCTGCGTGCGATGCAGAACCGGAGCATAGAGATGTGTAAATCCGTTTCCGTACTTATAATCCAGTTAGCCTCCAATCTGTATTACTTCAACGCCGTCAAATGTCGTTTCTTCACCGACTTTGCGCCACATACTAAATTCCTTATCCATTGTTGCGCGTTTCTTTTCCCACATACCGAAAGCGTCTGCGCCAAGCATCAACCTCAGAGGTGGTTCATCCGCTTCGACCACTTTAATCATCGCAAGCGCAGCTTTACGTGGATTGCCTGCTTGCTTGCCGTCATTACCGTAAAGATACTGTTGAATTGGCTCAATCACAGGTTTGTAATCCTCGATCGTACTTTCGGGGCGCATATTTGACCCACCTGCAAACTCAGTGCGAAACGCTCCCGGCTCAACAATCGTAACTTTAATACCAAGCGGCTTTACTTCATCACGCAACGCTTCGCTGAACCCTTCAACCGCAAACTTTGTCGCACAATAAAGCCCAAAGCCACCGACACTTGCCAACCCACCAATCGAAGTTAAATTGAGAATGTGTCCACTTTTTTGCTGTCTCATCACTGGCAATATTTCGCGGGTCATCTCAAGCACGCCAAAAAAATTGACTTCAAACTGCTTGCGGATTTGCTCGGAAGAAAATTCTTCCAATGCTCCCAAACTTCCTTGTCCAGCAATGTTTGCTAGTATATCCACACGCCCAAACTTTTCGATTGCGCTGTTTAGGGCTTGTTGGCGCTCGCTCTCGTTAGTTACATCAAGTTTAACGGCAAGTGCATTGTCTTTGTATTGCGCGACTAATTCTTCAATGTCGGCAATTTTTCGCGCCCCCAAAACAGCTTTGTTGCCCTGCATCAGAACTGCTTCGGCTAATGCTCGTCCAAATCCGCTTGATGTACCAGTGATAAAATACACTTTGCTCATCGTTTTCCTCTAGCTTTGTATCTACTACGCTGATAAATTGTGTTTTTCTATTTTTTCATCTTTCTCTATTTGGCGGATGAAAATAGTTTACAGAAGTTTATCTGGTGTAATTGGTAACTCGCGAATTCGCTTACCTGTGGCGTGGTAAATAGCGTTAGCAATTGCTGCTGCAACACCTGTAATACCAATTTCACCTACACCCCGCGCGCCTAAAAGGCTAATATGAGGGTCAGGTATATCAGTAAATAACACTTCAATATTGCCCATATCGGCATGTACTGGCACATGGTAATCTGCTAAATTACGTACTACAAGCCGCCCTGTTTCTTCGTCAACAACAGTTTCTTCCATTAATGCCATACCCATACCCATAATGACACCGCCCATAATTTGACTACGCGCGGTTTTATGGTTGAGAATTCTTCCTGCATCAATAGCACTAACTACACGGCTAACTTGAACTCGACCTAAACGCTTATGCACGCGCACTTCGATAAACTGGGCGCCGAATGATTGAAATGCAAATTTCTGCATGTCAGCATTTTCATCTCGACCAACGCAAAGTCTAACCGAAGAACGTGGTTTAAGACGTTCTTCCATTGAACCTGCACAAAGTTTGACTGCTTTGTTGCTTGCTTCTTCAATTTCTTTCGAGGCTAAATTCGCTTCTGCCTCGACTTCTACCATTGGTATGTCACGGCGTTGGAGAATATCTATATAAGTGTCGCTTCTATTTGGTTCACCTTTAATTTCGAGGCGCCCGTTTTCTACAGTAATACGTTCTTCGTCCACTTCAAACAGTGGTGATGAAGAGTCAGTGACAGCAAAACGAATCATTTTACGGCGTAATTCTTCCGCTGCTCCTTGTACCGCTGGTCCAACGCTTGCTGCTGACTGCGAACCACCTGCTAAAGGCGCCACAGGTAAAGATGAATCACCCAATCGAACTACAATTTGTTTAACTGGTAGTCCAAGAGCATCTGCTGCTATTTGCGACATGATAGTGTACATACCTGTACCAATATCATGAGTAGCGGCTGACACTACGGCATGTCCATCAGCAAATATTTGTGCTTTGGCAGACGATGGTGAGCGGTAGCCGGGATATGTTGCTGTTGCTACACCCCAACCAATTAAATAATCTCCATCTTCCATTGAACGAGGTGTAGGGTTGCGACGCGACCAGCCAAATCGTTCTGCCCCCATCTGATAACACTCTTTCAAATGCTTACTCGACCACGGCATTTCTGTTTGGGGGTTAATATCGGCATGGTTAATTAAACGAAGCTCAACTGGGTCAATTCCTAATTTATACGCCAATTCATCCATTGCTGATTCGAGCGCAAATGTTCCTGGTGATTCCCCTGGTGCCCGCATTGCTGTTGGGGTGATAGTATTTACCTCGACTAAATTATGCGTTACCTCCAAATTTGGACATGCGTAAAGCATTCGAGTTGTGATACCGCACGGTTCGGTGTTTTCATCAACTTCTGATGTATGGGTAGTTGTGACGTGACGAGTAGCAGTTAGCTTACCATCACGTGTGGCGCCAAGGGTAATTTCTTGCACTGTAGCTGGACGGAAACCACAGGAGTTAAACATGTCTTGGCGTTTCAAAGCTAACTTAACTGGGCGCCCAACTTTGCGCGCGGCAATAGCTGCAAGTATCGGATGCCACCACGTCCAACCTTTACATCCAAACCCACCACCAACAAATGGTGAAATAATATGAACGCTTTCATTCGGTATACCAAGCGTCTCAGCTACTACTTGACGTGTTCCTAAAACCCACTGTGTTGAATCATGAATTGTTAAATTATCGCCATTCCATACAGCAATTGATGCACTTGGTTCGAGCGGGTTGTTATGCTCAATGGGTGTAGTGTAGGTAGCTTCAACTTTCACTTCCGAATTTTGCAAGGCATTATTTACATCACCTCGCTGTACCTGCAATTCTTCACCATAGAATATTGAGGGTTGGTAAGCGTTGCTTAATCCTTGCTCAATTGAAGTTACAGGCTGCTCTTGTTCGTAAGTTACGCGAACGAGTGTTGCAGCATAGCACGCGGCTTCATATGTTTCAGCGACAACAACACCAATATTTTGCCCGTCATAATGTATTTCATCACTTTGTAACGGTACAAACTTTTCACCTGGTTTGATTTGGACAAAACCTCTATCATCGTGAGGATTAAGTCTTGGTGCATTCAGGTGAGTAATTACAGTTAAGACACCAGGGGTATTTTCTGCAACGCTTGTATCTATATTAATGATGCGACCTTTAGCGATAGTACTTTTAACCAAAACAGCATGAGCAATATTTTTGAATGAAAACTCTGCTGCATAATGCGCGGCGCCTGTCACTTTCAAGCGTGCGTCTACTCGACTAATCGGCTTACCGATATTAGTATTTACTTCTGTCGGTTTGTTTATCTGAATTTCCGTAGTCATAATTTTAAACCTCTTAACTACGCATTGCGGTGACTATGAGGAGTGTTTCTTTCAATGTTTCCTTTGCTAACTCAATTTTGAAAGCATTGAATTGACGAGGTTGTGCTTGTTGCATTGCCGCATTCGCTGCCGAAATAAAAGTGTCTTCATTGGCAGAGGCGCCCATTAATACTTGTTCTGCTTCATACGAACGCCACGGTTTTGTACCTACACCACCAAGCGCAACACGAGCAAAACTAATTACATCATTATTAATGGACAGTACAACAGCAGCAGAAACTAATGCAAAAGCATAGGACGTTCTATCACGTACTTTCAGGTAATGCGAGCGCGCGTTTTTTGGTATTACAGGTAAATCAACTGCTCCTATTAACTCGCCATGTTGAAGCGCTGTCTCCAAATGCGGTGTATCACCAGGTAATAAATGAAAATCAGTAATAGGAATACTACGCTCACCTAAAGCCGAACGAGTTTGTACAACAGCATCAAGAGCAGCTAGCGCTACACACATATCACTAGGATGAGCAGCAATACAATGTTCGCTTCCACCTAAAATGGCATTCATACGATTAAAGCCATTATATGCAGAACATCCTGAACTGGGTTGACGCTTATTACAAGCAAAAGCAACTTCATGAAAGTAAGGGCAACGAGTACGCTGCATTAAATTGCCTCCAACAGTTGCCATATTTCTTAACTGCGCGCTGGCGCCTGCTAATATCGCTTCAGATAAAACTTGATAGCGCTCTTTTATAGCTGGGTGATATGCAACATCGGTATTAGATGTAGTGGCGCCGATGCGAATACTACCATCATCTCTAGTAATGATTTGCTTTTCAGGAAGCTTACGAATATCAACCAGTTGACTTGGTGTATTAACACCTTCCTTCATCAAATCCATCATATTAGTGCCACCAGCAAGAAACATCGCCCCCTCACGAGAGCAAATTGCAATGGCATCGTCTGTATCAGTCGCGCGCGTATATGTAAATGGATTCATATAATTTAATGGGTGTGAACGTTCGTTTTTATCTCGCGTATCGCAGCAACAATATTCAAATAAGCACCACACCGACAAATATTACCGCTCATCTGTTCACGAATATCATCATCAGTTTCGGCGTGTCCCTCTTTTAACATCCCAACTGCTGACATAATTTGTCCTGGTGTGCAATATCCACACTGAAAACCATCATGCTCAATAAATGCTGCTTGCACTGGATGCAAATCTTCGTCTTGTGCTAAACCCTCAATAGTTGTAATTTCTTCACCATCATACGAAGCAGCTAACGCCAAACATGAGTTAATACGATGTCCATTTACAAGTACAGTACAGGCGCCGCACTGCCCGTGGTCACATCCTTTCTTCGTCCCCGTCAAACCAATGTACTCTCTGAGCGCATCAAGTAAAGTCACACGCGGGTCAAGTTGCAATTTATGTTCTACATTGTTTATACGTAATATTACGGAGATAGTATTGGCAACAGGAATAGAAGAGGTCAAGCTGGAATTGGGTAAAGGTATTTGCTCTAATATGGAGACGCGCGCTTCCTGGGAAGAATTACCGATGTTTGTGTTTTCCATACTCTTAATGGCTTAATCTTTTTATACACAATGTCACACTAATCTTTTCTTAAATCGGCAATCCTCCCATTACAACAATTAACGTTCTTTAATTGACTTGATTAGAAAAGATTATTGAAACTATAAGCAGAATATAAGTCGGAGGGCTAATAAGTCTTCCAACTATAGAGTTAAGTCTTAGTATCTAGTCCTACTGGAGTAATTTACAAACTTTAACCTAATATCAGTCTTTAGGTAGATGGCGATACTTATTATTTTATATAAATCTCTCGTGAGAATGATAAGCGTTCAAACCTAAGTTCTATTACATCCTTTCTAATACATAAAAAAAAGACTGATATTAGACAAAATAAGAATTAACTTAGCCGCAAAGTTAATTTAATATACATAGTGTTGGTAAATATGGCGATTAAAAACGACATGAAAGGGTGCGGTGTATACCGTTGCCCTAGGTGATGTCTTGGATATAGGCGCCGAACGTTATTGCAGATAACATCAGCAATAACGTTCTTTACCAAATCTTAATACTACCTAAGTTTATTTTTTAATAATTTTATGTATATGATAATGTATATTCAGAGACAAGTGTTTTTGCTTAAAAAATCTGAACAATTTCGATTAATAGCTATATCGTAGTTATTAAAAAGTATTTTTAGCGTAGTTTTATAAGCAGTAGGATATAAAATGCATTCAGATTTTTCTCTAGTATCGGTAATAATTCCTGCTTACAACGCAGAGGTGTTTATTGGTCGAACTTTAGAATCAGTTATCTCTCAAACCTACAAGAATCTTGAAATTATAGTAGTTGATGATGGCTCACAAGATGGAACTGCGTCCATTGTAGAGTCATTTATGGAAATAGATAGTCGTATCGTTTTATTGAAACAAGCTAATGCAGGGGTAGCAGCAGCACGTAATTTAGCGATAGCCAAATCTAGTGGTGAATTTATTGCTCCTATCGATGCTGATGATATTTGGTATCCAGAGAAAATAGAAAAGCAAGTACAATGTTTGTTGGCAAGTCATCCAAACGTTGGCTTAGTTTATAATTGGTCAGTGTTAATTGATGAAGATGATGTAATTTTAGGGCAATACGAACCTGAACATTATTTCAGATTTTTGACTGCGGAAGGTAATGCTTATCCAGCATTGCTATATATGAATATTGTTGGTAATGCAAGCGTACCTCTGATTCGGAGAAGTTGTTTTGAAAAAGTTGGAGGTTACAATTGTCAGTTAAAACAGCAGAATGCTCAAGGTTGTGAAGATTGGGATATTTATTTACGTATAGCTGATTTTTACGAGTATCGCGTTGTACCAGAGTTTCTAGTTGCTTATCGTCAAGTTAAAGGCAGTATGTCAAGAGCAACTAAATCAATGGCTAAGTCTTTCGAGTTAGTCATAACAGATGCTCGGCAACGTCGTTTAGAATTTCCCCAGGATATATATCAGCAAATATATAATTGGTCTGCTAGTTCTTTTTTCGTTTACTTGTTGGTAAATACTTTTGAGGGTGGTGATTATTGGAATACCTTAGTTTGGTTGTATAAAGCAATACAGAAAGATTACATTATTCTATTGCGCCGTAGTACATATCAAATAATTACTGTTTGCGCTCTTAATATTCTTGCTAAACCCATAATATCTTCAATTGTAAATGTTGGTCTTCGGCGCCGTCATAAAAATAAAGTATCTGAACCAATATCAGCACCAATAACGATTAATGAAATTAATCAAAGAATGCAAAAGCCGCAAAAACTGGTAACATGGAAGCCATATGAAAAGTTATCATGGCAAAGGTGGCTAAGAATTTTGCAACATTGTGAAAGTACATGCTTATTATTAAACTCATCTGAGCGGCAAATAGCTTATTTATCATCTGGTTCATTGCTTAAAAAAGGGGTGAATTCATGAAAAATAAAAATGTTATTACCAGTCTGTTACCACTCCTTAAGCTATATCCTTGGGCAATACCTACAATTATAATTCTTGGAATTATTTCCTCATTTTCTGAAGGGTTAGGAATAAGCTTATTTATTCCTTTACTGCAAAGCGTATCTGAGCCAAGTTCCCAGTTATCAAATCAATTAGCACATTCAAATTATTTAGTAGATACTTTAAATAAGTTTTTTGCAAATTACTCCTCGCAAACGCGGTTACTAATTATCGCTTTGTGTATCCTTGTCAGTATCATCATAAAAAATGGTCTGTCTTATATTAATAGTATTTTATTTTCTTGGTTTAATGCTCGCATCGGTCATCGACTACGGTCAAAAATTTTTGAACAGCTTTTAAATGTAAGCTACAGTTTTTTAGAAACGAACGAATCAGGCAAGTTAATGAATACGCTGGCAAGCGAAACTTGGCGTACTAGTCAAGCTTTATCTACGTTAGTCGGTTTAATTATTACTACTTGTACAATTACTGTTTATGTATTTTTATTAATACTCATTTCTTGGCGATTGACTTTATTAGTTACTGTTTGCATGGCGTTGATATCGTTTGTAATTCAATTATTAACACAGCAAATAAAAACTTTAGGAGAACAAGCGGTAGAAGCTAATTCTAATTTAGCGATTCGGATGTGGGAAGGGTTTTCGGGAATGAAAACAATTCGCGCGTTTGGAAGAGAAAGATATGAGCAAAGGCAATTTGATGAGACATCAAATAAAGTACGTACTACTTTTTTCAAGCTTGATATTCTCTCCGGTATTGTTAGTCCTTTATCAGAAGTTTTATCTGCCGTTTTATTATTGTGTATTCTTGTAGTGGCGTTACTGCAAGACAAAACTGCTTTACCAACGTTATTAACTTTTATCTTCATTTTATATCGTCTTCAACCACAGGTGAAACAATTAGACGGTGCCCGTGTTGGTTTAATGGCTTTGACAAGTGCAGTAGACGAAGTAATCTCACTTTTAGATTGTTCTGATAAACCTTACATTCGTTCTGGGTCGATTAATTTTCCGAGTTTAACACAAGGAATTTATTTAAAATCGGTAGACTTTTATTATAATCCTGACGAAAAGCCTGCCCTTGAGGATATGTCGCTTTCTATACCAGCGTGTAAAACTACAGCGATAGTTGGCCCTTCCGGCGCCGGTAAATCGACTTTAATAGGTTTGATTTGTCGTTTTTATGATGCGACATCAGGAGAAATCTATGTTGATGATTACCCGATACAAGAATTAAAGCTTGATGACTGGCGCCATCAAATCGCCATTGTTAGTCAAGATGTACATATGTTTAGTACAACCGTGTTAGAAAATATTGCTTATGGTAGATTAGACGCAACGGAAAAAGAAATAATAGCAGCAGCAAAATTAGCGAATGCTCATAATTTTATTACTCAACTACCTCAAGGTTATGACACAAAAGTTGGAGACCGTGGTATTCGTCTTTCAGGAGGACAAAAACAACGCATTGCTTTAGCAAGAGCAATAGTCCGTGACCCACAAATTTTGATTCTTGATGAAGCAACGAATGCACTTGATAGTATTTCTGAACATTTAATTCAAGAAGCTTTAAATACCTTAAGTCAAAATCGTACAGTAATTGTCATTGCTCACCGTTTATCAACGATTGAACAAGCTGACCAAATTATTGTACTTAATGAAGGACGTGTGACTGAACAAGGTAATTTAAAACAACTACTTAAATTAAACGGACTGTTTGCTCGTCTTTATAATTTACAACACCGGAATGTTCATAATTAATTTATAATTAAAAAATATCTATGTCTTATATTATTCAAGATATTGAAGTAACGCAGCCATTACCGACTATCTCACTCAGTGAAAATGACACAGGTCTTGCATTGATTTTACGTCGTAAAGATAGACCTATTGGTTTTGTAATGAAAGCGCTACCACCAGAAAAAAGCGTATTAACATCAGATGAGCTAACGCAAATTATTACTAAAGAGGTAGGAAAAAAGCTACTTGAAGAAAGTCTGAAAGAAGAATTAAAACTTAAAACTGCTAATCTAGCTGATTTTCCCTCACTGACTGTTGCTATTTGTACTAAAGACCGTCCAGATAATTTGACACGCTGTTTAAATTCTTTACTCAAATTACAAGAAAAATCTTACTTTGAAATTTTAGTTGTAGATAATGCACCTTCTGACCAACGTACTCAAAATGTAGTTGCTGCACTACCGACAGTCCGTTATGTCCGTGAACCGAAACCAGGATTAGATTTCGCACGCAATTTAGCTATATCAACTGCTACAGGTGAAATTCTTGCTTATATAGATGATGATGTCGTTGTAGACCGTCAATGGTTAGATGGACTAAAGGAAGCATGGGCAGAAAACCCTGATGCAGATGCATTCACTGGATTAATACTACCATTTGAATTAGATACGGAAGCTCAAATTCTGTTTGAGCTTGCTGGAGGTTTTCGACGCGGTTTTGAAAAAATTCGCTACGGTCAAGTTTTACCTGGTAATGAATTGTATCCTTGTGGTTCCGGTATCTTCGGCGCCGGATGTAACATGGCATTTCGTCGTGACATGTTAATCAAACTTGGTGGTTTTGATGAAGCGTTAGATACAGGCGCCCCGCTTCCTGGTGGTGGTGACTTGGATATTTTTTACCGCGTAATTCGTGCAGGTTATGTACTTGTATATGAGCCACGTTATTTAATTTATCACCAACATCGCCGAGAAACAGCAAAATTACGCCATCAGTACTGGACTTGGGGTTTGGGATTAATGGCTTTTATTATTAAGTCTTACCAAAGTGATTTACCACAACGCAAGAATCTACGACGGTTAATATTGTGGTGGTTTCAGTACGAATTCGACCGCTTAAAACAATCTATAAAGGGAAAACACCCACTGCCAATATCTATGTTGTTGGCGGAATTATGGGGTGGAATTGTAGGACTATGGGGCGAATATCCCCGTTCGGTAAAACGTATTGAACAAATTCGGAGGCAATATTCATGAGTTGGGAAATAGTTCATATAGATTTAAGTCAAGATATTCCTGCGCTGTCGAGCGATAACAATATACATGTTGTGTTTTGGTGGCGCCATATTCCTTTAGCTCACACTGAGATTTTAGCCACTCAGTTACCAATGCCCACAACGCAGGTAGCTTCTTTAGCAGCATCTGCCATTACGCCGACAGTTGGCGCGTATGTGCTAAAACAAAATTTATTAGAAGATGCACCAATTGATTTTGAGGCTTTAGTTGGGTTAACACACCCTTTAACTAAATTAGAATACATTTCTCAACAGCTTCAGAAAACAGTTTCTATTGTCATTTGTACCAGAAATCGTCCTGAACAACTCGCGCGCTGTTTGCAGTCTCTGCAAAACTTATCTCAACCTCCTCACGAAATTATAGTTGTAGATAATGCTCCTACAGATGATGCAACAATGCAAGTTGCAAAAATGTCAGGTGTAAAGTATGTAAAAGAACCGCGTCCTGGTTTGAGTATTGCTCGAAATACAGGCATTCGTCACAGCACAGGTGAAATTATTGCTTTTACTGATGATGATGTAGTTGTTCATCCTGATTGGATTATCCGCTTACAGCAAGCTTTTGATGACCCCAAAGTCATGTCTGTAACTGGATTGGTATTACCTGGTGAGCTAAAAACAGAAGCACAAGTTATGTTTGAAAAACATCTTGGCTGTTTTAATTTTGGGTACCAACCAAGAACGTATGATAGTGACTTTTTCCAATTAACGAAAGTTCTCGGCGCCCCCGTTTGGCATATTGGTGCGGGTGCTAATATGGCGATTTTACGTCAAGCGGTTAATTTGGTGGGTGAATTTGATGAGCGTCTTGGCGCCGGAGCTGCTGGTTGTAGTGAAGATTCAGAATTTTGGTATCGACTTTTAGCAGCAGGTTGGATATGTCGTTATTACCCAGCATCTGTAGTATATCATTACCATCGCGGCAGTGTAGATAGTTTGAAACAACAAATGTATTGTTATATGCGCGGTCATGTAACTGCGCTTTTGGTGCAGTACGAAAAATATAATGACCAGGGCAATTTACGCCGATTATTCCGAACTATTCCGAAGTGGTATATTAAGTCATTTATTAAAGCGTTGATTAAAAAGTCTAAATTTAGTACTTTCTTTGCGGAAATAGCAGGTTGTTTTTCAGGTATTATTTATTACTTGAATAAGAAATATTTCGTAGGGTGCGTGAAAGCTATTACAAACTTCAATGAAATGAAAAATTCAACTGCTTTCACGCACCCTCCCGTCACGCATCGGATGAAATAGACCGCAAAGTACGCAAAGAAAGAGGAAGAAGAGATTAATATATGAAAGTATCTATTATTATACCAGCTTATAATGCGGCGCCGACAATTAGTGAAACACTATTGTCTTTGCAGGCACAAACTTATTCTGATTGGGAAGCAATTGTAATTGATGATGGTTCGAGTGATGATACGTTTACAGTAGCTAATGAATTTGCAACACAAGACTCACGTATCAGAGTAATTAATCAATTAAATCAAGGTGTAAGTGCCGCGCGCAATTTTGGAGTTAAAGAAGCATTGTTTGATTGGGTACTATTTCTTGACGCTGATGATTGGATTTTACCCCAACACTTAGAAAAATTAACAGAAGTTCTTAAGCTTGATGCAAATGTTGATGCTGTTTACTCCGGTTGGGTAAGAGTTACACCTGATGGTAAATTTATAAATTACGACTTTTCTAATCAAGCTAGTCAAATGTTCGCTGCATTTGCTGGTAGCTGTGTGTTTGCGATTCATAGTTGTATTGTTCGCCGTAGTATTATATTAGATGTTGGTGGCTTCGACGCTGAGTTACCAACTTGTGAAGAATGGGATTTATGGCAAAGAATTGCACGTACTGGCGCCCGTTTCGCTGCGATACCTGAGAAGAGCGCGTGTTATCGAATGCGTCCAAATTCCGCTTCTTTTAATACACGCCAACTTTTATATGATGGGTTAAAAGTAATTACTCAAGGATATTCTCCTGACTCACGAGTTAAAAATCCATCTCTCGCTTATGCTACTGGAATGCCATCTCAGGAATTATCTGGTGCCAAACTTATATTTGTTTGTTGGGTAGCTGGACTTGCACTCGGTTCGGGTGGTGACTTTTTACCAATACTTTCTGCTGTAGAAAACGAACAAGAACCTGGACTTAACCCAGAAATTGTTGCTCTATCAATTTTTTGGTCTACATTCTTACCTACTGGTCAAACACCATCAGATTGGTATGAGTTATGGTTGAAACTAGAATCAAAAATTACAGAATTCTTAACAGCATTAGAGAAATTATCTCTGGCGCCTGCTTTAACTATTCGTGCATCTAAAAAATTACAAGATTTAATTTTAGAACACACAACTGCCATAAAGCCATTGACTTTAGGCACTACTTATGCTGTACAGCAAGAAGTTACAGAAGCATTTATAGATATTGTGGCGCCATCTGAAACAGAACGCTTGCATTGTGCCGTTACCATACAAGGTAAGCATTTAGGAAATGTTATTTTACCTATCTGTGACGGAGTTGTTTCTAGTCACGTTCTCCAAGATGCTATTGCTGCACAATTTGCTTGGGAAATTCTCGGTAACTACTTTAACAACACAGTATACCGTCAACTCACCACTAAACGCACTTCCACAGAGTTATCAGTTTGGCGGGATAATATTCATCTTGCCTCAATGCCCGAAAATGAAGTATTACACAACCACATCGGATGGATAGTTTTTCTCCAAGAACTTTGGGGAGCTAACTGGGAGCAAAGCTATTTTTATAACGAAAGTTTGACAAAGCTGCAACAACTCAAAGCAGTTGTAAAGAGTTTACAGCAAAGCAACATTAAGTCGATAGCAGAAAATTTTATCCCTACAAAGCAGCAAGTTGAAAATTGTGTAACAGTTGAAGTCAGTCAAAAATTACCTACGCTGATAACTAGTGCAGATAAACTACAAATTATTCCTACTGTTGGTGGAGTTGCTTTAGGAAAAGTAGCTTATCAAGTCAAAGATAACAAAGTCACACCTCAACAACTACGAACCGTTATCATACAGGAAGCTAGGTATGAACTAGCTGTTGCTGCTGTCCGGGAAGGATTACTAGGAATGCCGCTAACTGGTAATTTAAGAGAACGGTTAGCCAAAAAACCATTGCTTCAAAATCATGATGATACTAATATAATGCTTGGGCGCCATGCTGGAGCAATCGGAACGAGTAGCTCACGACTAGCAACTCTCCCCAAAGCTGCAAAACAAGACTTACTTATAGCAGCATTACTTACAGATGAAAAGTTAGTAGCAAAAAATAAGAGTGAGCATCCACAGCAAAAAATTAACCTGCGCTCAAATTTTGAAACACTGTTTGCCAAAAACCCTGACCCTTGGAAATACACTAGCCCATACGAACAGACAAAATACGAGCAAACTTTAGAATTGCTACCAAATGTCAAATTTGAGCATGTGTTGGAATTAGCATGTGCAGAAGGACATTTTACAGCACAACTGGCGCCGAAAGTTGGTAACTTAGTTGCAACAGATATTTCTCAAATTGCTCTAGAAAGAACAGCAGAAAAATGTAAAAATTTAAACAACATCAGCTACGAACGTCTTGATGTAATTACAGAGTCAATTAACGGTAAATACGATTTAATCATTTGTAGCGAGGTTCTGTATTATACCGAAAAAGTTGAAATACTTTCTTTAGTTGCAAACAAAATAGCTAATGCTCTCAAACCAGGTGGTTACTTTATTACAGCACATGCTAACTTAGTTCGAGATGAACCAAACCGACCGGGTTATAATTGGGGTTATGCATTTGGAGCAAAAGTTATTGGTGATACGTTTGCTAACACTCCACCACTGCAATTAATAAAAGAGCTACACACCCCTTTATATAGGATTCAACTTTTTCAAGCTTTGCCTAATTCAACACCAATAACACCAGAAATAATCGAAATACCTCAACCGACACCACCGCCTGCTAAGGTAGCAAATACTGTATTATGGGATGGTGGCAAGCCGCAAGATTACTGGCACGAAGAAATCGTCACCGCAAAACTACCAATTCTCATGTATCATCGCGTACATCCAGAAGGAAAAGCAGAGACTGCGCGTTGGCGAGTTACACCCGATGCATTTGAGCAACAACTAAAATATTTACAAGAAGCTGGATATTACAGCGTGAGTTTAGCAGACTGGGGTGAAGCAATACTCAAAAAGCAACCACTTCCAGGTCGAGCAATTTTAATTACGTTTGACGATGGTTATCAAGACTTTTATGACTATGCTTTTCCCTTATTAAAACGTTATGGTTTTTCCGCTACCGTCTTTCTCGTTGCCAATAATATCGGAAAAACTAATACTTGGGATAGTTTTTATGACGAAGAATTACCTTTAATGGGGTGGGATAGTATAAAAGAACTCCAATCTGAAGGCATTGAATTCGGTGCCCATACAGCTACACATCCTCATTTAACAGCACTTTCACCCCTTGAAATTGTCACTGAAGCCACGAAAGCGCGAATCATATTACAACAAGGTTTGAGTAGAACACCTCTAACTTTTGCTTATCCATATGGTGATACAGATACAGTTGTACAGCATTTAGTTGGCGCCTGTGGTTATATATATGGTGTTTCCTGCAAATCTGGGTTAAGCAGCTTTCAAGATTCTTTACTCGCACTATCAAGAGTTGAAGTTACAGGAAGTGATACTTTGAGAGAATTTATAGCCAAATTGAGTTAGTCTAATGTCTAATTGTTTTAATTACAACTTGACTAGCTACCCAATCATCGTATTCCTCAACTGCTTCATCTAAAATGATATCGCGCGGTTGCCAACGACTCATTAAACGGTTGAGGGTACTTGTCCGTAAACTACGTTGAGTATATTTTTTACGCGGTAAATCGAGTTTATCTTGTTCTAATAATCTGGCATCAAATTCATTCGTGCAAACGATGAGTTTTAAAATATCTTGATACTCTGTAACTCCTTGGTGCCACAAATCATCGGGAACAGTCGCAGGAATAGCTCTTCCACCTAAAGCCCAACCTTGCTGGTTAGGTTCAAGTTTAATGTAACCTGCTTCAAAAAAACCCGCATTAATCGAGAATTGTTCGGTTAAATCGAGTAATGCACAATAAAGGGTTTCGCTGCTAGTATTTTTAAGCTTGATTTTGAAAGTCGGTCGATTCCATTTACCGCTATCATCTTGATAATAGTTAAGACGAATTGGACTATCTTCTAAAAGTTGATTGTTTTGATAAATTTCAAGTTTAATTGCCGAAGCACTAATTCGACTATTTGCAGGACTTTGTAGTTCGCTCAGATTTGTCCAGCGGGCAATATGTTCGAGACGTTGAACAACTAATATAGCGCCTTGTTGGCTATAATTAGGAATTTGATTAACTATAGGTACGCCATCCGCAGGTCGAGTAATAATATATTCTCCGTTTAGAGCGACAACTTTAAATTCAGCGGTCTCGCTATCGCTAACTTCGCGTACATACACAGAAGGTTGCTCATTATCAATATTTTGTAATGCTTGTTTTAATAATTGTACCCCTTCTGAATCACCAACAAAGCGTACACCTAATGGTGGTACAGGTAAACTGGTAATAACGGCTTTGAAAGTTTGTTCTGTGTCTAAATTTGTAATTCCGTCGATTGTAATTTGACTCAGTTGTGGTAAAACTTCGGTAACTTGCGCTTCTCCAAGTTTATTAGATAGTTTGCGTAAATTTTCTGCTTTGGCTGTAATTGGAAATAGCGCCAAATGCATAGTTTCTCCATTATATGGACGAGGTACACCATGTACGGCGCCACCATCAATTATCCAACCATATTGTTTGTGATAAGAAACAGTATAGTATGGATGGCAATCACGTACCGCCCCACCTAGAAATAATTGGTCTAATTCTTTACTATCGGTTGCTTCTAATTGCGGTGATTGTTGTTTAACTTTACTGCGTACCAAAGCATTGATACGTTTAAATAAATCTCGATAGCTAAGATTTCCTTGAGTTTGGTTAAGGGTTTTGGTAAGAAAATAACAAAAGGCTCCCCGGTGTTCACCATCAACGTTATATTCTTTGGCGGTTTCCGAATTTTGACAAGATGCGAATAAAATATGTTTACCCCTTGGTAAACTCCAACCTGATGCTTGTCGGTCTAAGGAGCGAAAACTTTGAATATCGAGTTGGGAAAAAATAAAACTATCTATAGGACGAGAGCGCACCGAGGCAGTATATTGGCGAACTGCGGTTTCTTGGAATGGGTCTCTTGTCCCCGAACCGGAATGACAGCAATCTAAAATCAGGGTAATGTGCGGATTTTTTTGCGCTACCTCCGCGATTAACTTGGCTAATTCTTTATCTGCTAAATCCCAACCACCTTCCATACGGCTATCATAGCAAACGAGCGTTTCGTTCAATTTTTCCGGTTGAAATTCCCAAAATTCTTTTGGTGCTGGCTCTTGGGAACCATGACCACTGTAATAAAATAAAGCAACATCATTGCTGTTCGCTTGACATAAATGCTCGCGAAAACCATCTATTATACCTTGACGGGTTGCTTCTGAATCTTTAAGAATTTTTAAGTGTAAATTCCATCCTTCAGTTTTTACCCGTGTTTCTAAATATTCTTCTACAGCCATTACATCATTAATGCAGCCTTGGAGCCGACTAACGGGTGTAGCATAGTTATCAATACCTACTAATAATGCGTAAATGTTACTAGCCATAACAATTATCTTTAATTTGCTATATTATTCTAGGTGTTATCAATGTCAAATTATGCACCCAAGTTTGTTATGGACACAAGTCGCGTTCGCTTTGGTTTGAATTATTCTGAAGGTAATTCCGCACCCGATTACAAACCTGCTGTATCAGTTCGTTAGATGATTGAATTGACCACGATTTGATGCTACCATCGCTGCCAATAGTCGTTAGTTGCTTACCATCCGCACTTAAACTAATGCCGTTAACCGCTCCTTGTTGAGTTTGCCATGAAGAAAATGGTAATCGCTCTTCGGGGTCTTGCAAATTCCATAATTGGATGCGACCTTTGCTATCGCTACTAATAATTCTTTTGTTATCTGGAGTAAAGGTAACTGCGGTAATTTGAGGCCCGTATATTTGAAAACTTTCTGTCCATTTCCCGTCAAGCTTCCATAAACGAACCGTACCATCATTCCCACCACTCACGATTTGCTTGCTGTCTTGACTAAACGCTACACTGTTAACTGCACCTAAGTGACCTTCAAAGGGTTTTTGCAAAAGTTGACCTTGTAAGTTCCATAGATACATCTTACCGTCATCGCTACCACCAAGTATTTTCTTATTATCTGGACTTAAAGCCAAGCTTTTAATTGGAGACGCATTTGTTGGGAATGATTTTCCTTCCTGTAACAATTGCAAGCTCCACAAACTGATTTTACCGTCATCGCTACTACTAATTATTTTCTGACTATCTTGGCTCAATGCCACACTTGTAACCGAACGCGAATTTGTTGAAAATGATTGTTTTTCCTGTTGACCTTGCAAATTCCAAAAACTAATTATACCGTCTTTATTACCACTAATGATTTGTTTATCGTTGGCGCCGAAGCTAGCAATTTTGGCAAAATTGTTATTATTAAAATGATTAAATGCTCGATTCTGTAAATTCCAGATACGAACCATTGTATCATCGCTGCTACTTGCTAACTGCTGACCATTAGGGGTAAAACTCACACTTCTGACGGGTCCTTTATGACCGATAAATTCCTCTAATTTATGACCTTCCAAATTCCAAATCATAACAGTTCCGTCTCCTCCAGCAGTCGCTAATTGCTGGTTATCGGGACTAAATACAACATCCCAAAGTTTACCCTGTTCTGCATTCCATTCTTTAATAGGTTTTTTTAAAAGTGCTTGTATTGGTGTTTTTACTGGTGTTTTGATTGGTGTTTTGATTGATTGTTGAAATAAGTTGCTATCGACTATCCAAACGCGGACAAAATCATCTTCTCTATCATCATTTCCGACGCTAGCTAATTTTTGATTATCTCGACTAAAACTTAAACTATTTACCGATTTTTGATAACCTGTAAATTCTGCTAACTCCTGACCTTGAAAATTCCACAGACGGATAATGCCATCATCTCCACCGCTAGCTATTAACTGACCATCAGAACTAAAACTGATACTTTTAACTGGTTTTTGATGCCCTTTTAATTCTACCAATAACTGCCCTTGTGAATTCCATAGACGAACAGTACCGTTATTTCCAGCACTCGCGATTCTATCATCAAGGCTAAACTTAAGCGCCCACAATCGCCCTTGTTGTGCATTCCATTCTTTGACTAATTGCCCTTGCAAGTTCCACAAACGAACCATACCATCATCCCCAGCAGTTGCGACAAGTTTACCTGTAGGGCTAAATTTGATACTTCTTACCGAATTATTGTTTTTTTTCAATTCCTGTAATTGTTTACCCTGTGAACTCCACAATCTGGCTGTACCATCATCTCCACTGCTAGCCAATAGTTTACCATCTGGGCTAAATACTACACTTCTAACCGGACGTTCGTACCCTTCTAGACGATTGTGTTCTCTAACTGTATAAACTGCTCGTTGCAGCGTTCCTTCAATTTTTTCGCTCAGTAGAGAATTGGGTGGTATAACTTTTAAAAGTGGATGTTCTAAAGTTTTTCCAGCTTGCAAAACCTCAATCATTCCATCCAAAGATTGATTATCCTGCAATTGTATTTCTGCGGCGCCTCTGAATGTCTTGGCTTGTTCTATCTGGGAGGTTCTTAAATTCCACAAAACTCCAAGTGTCAACCCAGTTAAAGCCAACATTACACTATTCGCTATCCGCCATCGTAAGCTGACATTCCGACGTTTTTGTAATACGCTTTTTTGAACAAACTCAGCTTCTAATTTGTTAAACCAATTTTGCTCTTCGTTGAGTTGCCAATTTAAAACATCAAGATAGGGATTGGCGTTCCAAAGAAATTGGATAGGTTTTTTGTACGCACGTTGCTGTTGATGAGATTGCGAATATCGCTTCCATAATCGCATCAACCTGGTACCGCCTTGACTAAATACATTTTCTATAGTATTCAATCGACGGTCTAGCCAATCAATCGCAGGCTCAATTTTATCTGAAAAATCGGTTGGTTTTGTTTGGCTTTTCACACTTTGCCACTCTACTGCCGCAGGTGTCAGGCGCCGTTGTAAAATAATACTTTCTTTTTCATCTGGCTTCCACAGTTCTAAACGTGGCCACCCCTGCACTAAAGCATCGTGGGCTGGTTCCACATAAGGTTTACCGTCAGCATCTTGTCCTTCTACTAACAGACGAGCATCGCTAAAACGGCGAATTACTTCGTGAATGCGGGTATTTTCTGGTTCAGGATATTCTAACTCAGATAAAGCTACCCGTCTACGCGCCAATTCTTCCCCACCCACTGCTACCATCCGTAACATCAGCTTACGGATAGTTTGAGCATATGATGTATCTTTTTTAACTAAATTATCATACTCACGGTCTGCTCTTTGGGTCAAACTGCTGGTTACACCTCCCAATTCTTCGTAATCTGCTTGCGTAATTACTCTGTCGCTTCTTGTACCAACACTCACACTCTTTAAATACAGCAAATATAATTCGCTAAGGGCAAAAGACAACAACGGCAACGCACCTGGCATTTGTGCGACTTCATCAATTAACCTGTCCACCAAACTATGCGGCTCAAAATACATCACTCGCGCCGAAGCTGGTTCTTCAATACAAGCACGTAATTCAGACCGTGTCATCGGTGGAACTATAAATCGCGATGTATGCCAATATGGTTTTAAGCTGGAGTGAGATAATTGAGATTCAAAGTCCTGGCGGAATATAAGTATAATTCGCAGATTTTCTGCATAATTTGTGATTAAACTGGTTAATAAGCGTAAAAAATCTTCCCGTTCTTGGTCATCACGGCAAAGAGTTAACAATTCTTCACCTTGGTCGATTACCAGCAATAATTTTGACTGAGAATTTTGCTGTAACCAATTTTCGATAAATGTCTGACTTACAGTATTATTTAAAGCCTTTAACGGCGCCTCTCCCGGACGCATTGGTGTGAAAATATGCCAATTTTGTTGATTATTTTTAATATAAGGTATCAATCCAGCTTTTACCAAACTAGATTTTCCAGTACCACTGGCGCCTAATACAACTGTAAAAGGATGTTGATAAACCTGTTGATACAATTGTTCGGTTAACGCTTGCCTGCCGAAAAATAATTGGCTGTGTTCTTCTTCAAAAGCTTGTAAACCGCGATAGGGATTTTTTGATTCGTCTAACGGTGGCGCCGGTGGTAAATTTAATTCGTGATTGGGAGAAAGAAAGATATACTCGCCCTTATCATGCTTATTTAAATACCAAATACCAGGGGTTTGACGCCGACGATATTTTTCTGTAGAGATTTCAACTCTATCGCGTAAATATGTATATAATTCGTTAGCTGTTATTACACCATCTCCAGCTGGTTTACCATTTTTGGCAGGAGGAGAAGCATCTGCGGCGCCTTCTAACGCTTCTAATAAAGCAGTTGCAAATGGGGAATGATTACCAATTTGACCGCGTTCTGCATCCAAATTAAAATTATCTAAGGCTTTTTGGTCGGAAGCTGAGGAAGTAATTATTTGCCATGCCGCATCTCGAATAAAGCGGTCGTACCGTTCTTGATAAATAACTTCAGGCTCGGTGATTATATCGCGCGTACTCGACCACCGGAAAGCACCTGCAAAACAACAATCAAGAATGCCTAAAAAATGCCGACAAGGTAACTGACTCAAAACATCGTGTAACTTCGTCATTGGCAGGTAACTATTAGTATCACCTCCTTTTGCATCCTGGGGTATCAAGTAACCAGCAGGGCCATCATCAGCATTGAGCGCGACTCCATGACCAGCAAAGTAAAATAACAAACGGTCATGTTCAGTAACTTGTGCAGGTAATGTTTCCTCTAAAAGTTGATTTAAGTTACCCAAGGTTGCAAGTTGGTCTATATATTCCCAAACTTGATATTGATGCTTGGTGCGGAGGGCTTCTACTAGTTTTCGAGCATCATTAACAGCAGTTTTTAGGGGAGAAATGCCGTTTTGGTAATTATTAATACCGATGATAAATGCTAAATTGCGCTCAAACCCTGTTTCCGCGCCAGCTTCTGGGTTATTAAATATTTCCATTTGTTGAACGATGTTCACTTCGATACACTTCTATTATATAGTTTTAATAATTTATACCTCAGTAACTATTACTTTATGGTAAAAATAATCACATGCAATCACAGGCTCGGCGCCGTTGAAGATGAGATTGTTAGCTAATCCAGACTTTTAAGTTTTATTACATACATTGATGTGTATATGGAAATAATGATATACGAATGTCATCTGCTCAAAACTACCTCAAAATAAACTTATTTTTTATATTCAAAGTTGCGTTTTAGAGCATTTATAGGCTTTTCTAAAAATTGCCATGACAAAACTGCCACAATTATAGTCGCTACTGTATATAAAATAAATCTAATCTATATAGAATCAGGAAATGGTAAACCAAAATAAGTAACAATCTTGTTGATAGTATAATGTACTAAAAGATGGTAAACATAAATTCCATAACTGATTTTGCCAAGATATACGAAACACGGTAATTCTAGAATAACTCCTGCTAAACCATTGAAGCCGCGTGCTGCACTATCTATTAGCCATATGAAAAATAGAGAGGCAGTTGTATCTCCTAAGCTCAATTGTATAGTATTATTTAGATGGGGAATAGGCATCAAGTTAAAAGCAATAAATAAAGGAATGCCTATCCAAAAACTAAAATTGCGTAAATATTTTTTAGCACGTGTAAATTGTTTATTATTATAATTTAAAAATGCCAATAATGCACCAAAACCAAGGGAATCAAAACAAGCCAAAGTCAAAATATACTCTCTAGTTCCGTTGGTTATATTCAAGGCAATCATTAGCGATCAGTATCTATAATAAAAGTAGCAACGATGGACTTTTCATCATCAAGTCGTTGTTGTGTCTTAATAATCCAGTTTAAAATATCTTGCTCACACTTTACAAGCTGACGTTGCGGTAACTCTTGAGAAAAGTGTAATAAATCTGGAGAGCCAATGTAATAATATTCCTTAGACATTATGCCAAACAATTACGGGTTTGCAGCCAAAAAAGTTTATCCTTCTGACAAAGGCATTCACATCGAACATTATACTGAAGAAGAAGCTAAAGCCGCTTATGAACATGCCTTGAGAAAAAATAAGAATATTACTATAGATGGTGTGGTCTTGACTTGGCATTTTCCACCAAGAAAAAACACTTCACTTAGTTCTCCCATTTAAAAACTAATCTGCAAGTCGGTATAAAACAGGCATAGCAACGGCGCCTTCAGCACCAACATTTTGCCATTATATATGATATATAATGAGAACCGTGTAGAGACGCTCCGGAACCGGAGAGCTATTTTTTATACAATATTACATATCTATTAATTTTATTAATTATCAGTATTTTATCCAGTTATATTTGAAGAATTATTTTTTTGGAAGTCCCTATGAGCAGTATTTTCAGTTAGCTGTATGACTTTTAATGTACTGTAACATTTAATATTCTTATGGCATTGTGGCACAGGCAGGAGCACCTGTGCTTTCCAGTAACTTAATCAGGTAAAGCAAAACCAGTCCTAGGGTCACGAATATATAGTCCTAAAGTGAGCGAGCGTATCACCTCATCCCAGTGAGGTATTAACTGTTCAGCCTGGTCAGCCCAATAATCGAATGTAATCAAACATTGAATATTTGACCCAATAGCAACACAAGTCCGCGAAAAAGCCTCACGTGGTTCAGCTTGAGTATCAATAAATTTAATTTCCATCCAAACAATCCGCGCGGTTTGGCGTTTAACAGTAATAACTTCTCCCCGCTCAATAATATTGCGATCATCTTCTTCCATTGCTTGTCTCAAAGCCGACTTGAGCGGAAACAAGCTCCAATCACGTGGTGGTAGATGATTAAAAGATACTTCCAAACAGCAATCATCATCAGGCGGTTCTTTATCGGTAAACTTAAAAGACTTTTCTTTTGGCTCAAAAGCCCAGTCACGGGGGACATTGAAACGAACGGCGCCTCTATCAGCCACAAAAATTTTATAGCCAGGTGGACCTTCCCAGCCGTGGTCTGGCTTTAGTTCAAGCGTTTTTTTAACCCACTGGAGATTGTCCTTCTTACGCTTTGACATAGTGCTTATGTATTACTCACATATGTTTGCCCACTTAGGTTATGATATCAAGCCGTGCGAATATTTGGTTATTATCTGAAATATACTAGTAGTCTGTGTCATAAAATTTGGCGAATGTAGAGACGTTACATGTAACGTCTCTACCAGGTTTCTTTATTTATCCAACTCACCAAAATTAATGACATGAACTACTAGACTTTGGTGCAACTCCACTTCTGTTTCAATCCACATGCTGTTTTTGCGGTGCCCACAGTTGTTAACGGTCACTTATACGTTGGAGCATGGGATAAGAAACTACATGCATTTGGGCTGTGAGGAATGACGCAGAGTTATTCTAAAGCTAACTAAGTTTAGTGTGTATTAATCTTGATGGCACAAGTTTTGCTTTTCTATTTTCGATTTTGGATTTTCGTAAAATTAGCCCTGATTTTACTTGTGCTTTCTCCACCAGTTCTTAAATTTGGCGAAGGTATTGTATTGTTCGATAAGATTACACAATCATCAGCAAGAAAATTAGTATACGCTTCAATGTTTTTATTGTCAATAGCCTCTAAGTATGAAAGATACCACTGATAGACTTCAGGCGCCAGTTGATTAATTTTGAGGTTATGGGTCTTCATAAATATATTCTTCTTAATATTTTTGCTTATTAGTAATATAATTCAAGACTGTACGCAAAGAAATCGAGCTTCTAGAAGCCCGGTTTTTATACAGTAGCTTACTATACAGGATAAATTAAAAATGACAACGAAGGATAAAATCTTACTTGGGATGCTGGTGTTTGTGCCAATTTGTTTTATAACTGAATGGCTGCATTTAAATCCTGTGATTGTTTTCCTTGCTTCTGGTTTGGCAATTGTTCCTTTAGCTGCTCGTATTGCTAATTCTACAGAAGAAATTGCTAGTGTTATTGGGTCTTCTTTGGGGGGACTGCTTAATGCTACCTTTGGCAATGCAACTGAAATGATTATTTCTATCGTTGCTCTTAAAGCTGGTTTAGTAGATGTAGTCAAAGCTAGTATTACAGGTACTATCATTGCTAATTTGCTCTTAGCTTTAGGCGCCGCAATTACTTTGGGAGGGTTACGGTTCAAAGAGCAAAATTTTCAGCCTACGGTAGCAAGAATGAATGCTTCTTCGCTCAATTTAGCACTAGTTGTACTACTAACCCCTACAGCGATTGATTTTACATCACAAGGATTGGAGCTTGCAACTATCAACAATTTCTCCGCAGTCGCTTCTGTTCTTTTATTGCTATTTTACGTTTTGTCGCTGTTGTTCTCCATAAAAACTCATAAGTATGTATATGAGGTGGGAACAACTGAAGGAGAAGAAGTTGATTATACCGCTCCTGAAAATGAACCTTTATGGCAACCAATCATTATTTTATTAGTATGTACCATTGTACTGGTATTCGTTTCTGATATATTAGTTGAGAGTTTAGAAAAAGCCATTACGACTTTAGGTCTTAGTGAATTATTTACAGGGGTAATTTTAATTCCACTGTTTGGAGGCGCCGTTGAGTACATAACTGCCGCGACCTTTGCCATTAAAAACAAAATGGATTTAGCGGTGGCAGTAGCGATGGGTTCAAGCCTACAAATTGCCATGTTCGTCGCTCCAGTTCTAGTATTAGTCGGTCAGTTCATAGGGCAACCGATGAATTTAGAATTTAATCCCTTTGAAGTATTGACAGTGGCAATTGCGGTTGTTATCACTAACTCTATTAGTACCGATGGAAAGACTAATTGGCTAGAAGGCGCCTTGCTACTTATTACCTACGCAGTTTTAGGAACAGCATTTTATTTCCATCCCTAGTTATAAACAAATCAACTAGCATACAACGCGCGCACAGGCATCATTTAATATATACCTAAAGCAAGATGGTATATACAACTCGATACGATTAAAGTCATAAGATAATTTTTACTTATTACAATAAGTAACTAATGACTGTTAATCAAGAGCGAAAAGAACAAACTACTGTAGCGTTAAATCGTTGGAGAAGACCACGCTTACGTGTAGTTAGTGATGCTGAAAACGTTGGTCATGCTAGTTGGATTGAATTCTTTTTTGATTTAGTATTTGTGATTATCATTGCTGAACATTATGCCGTATGTTAATATCCAAATCACAAAAGGTGCAACAAGAGAGCAAAAAGCTCAACTTGTCAAAGAAGTAACCAATTCGCTTGTGCGTATATTGGGTAAGAAACCAGAGCATACGCATATCGTTATTCAAGAAATTGCAGATGAAGACTGGGGATTCTGCGGTTTATTAACTGATGATTGGAAAAAGCGGCAAAACTCTGAGTCACAAACTTAAACTGATCTGTAAGTTCAAATTATCTACATTACACTTATAAGTTACTTTTATAAGCTGCTTTTACCTCTTGGATGTGCTTACAAGCGAAAAACTTGAACGTGCCCGTGCGCTTGGTGCAGACGAAACTATAAACTATCACGCAAATCCTGAATGGCAAGAGAAAGTACGTTCTCTAACGAACGGGGTCGGTGTTGATCTGCTATTGTTAAGTGTTCTGTTGACTTACAACTTCTACTAACTGTCACGATGTTTGTATCCGGAACAATGGGAACCGAGGTTGGCGATGCTGGTTCAGAAAATGCTGATGATAAGTTGCTCATAAATAATTGCTTGTAATTCGCTTACAAAATTAACTTGCTACTTAACTTGCTACTTGCTCTAGAAAAGGATAATCTGTATATCCTTCGTTAGTGCTGCCGTAAAACGTTTTGAATGATGGTTCATTCAATGGTGCATTTAGCTCAAAACGTTTTGGTAAATCTGGGTTTGCTAAGAACAGCTTTCCAAAGGAAACAATATCCGCATCACCCCTAGCTAAAGCGGCATTTGCTGTTTCTTTAGTGTAATTTCCATTGGTAATTAAAGTTCCCTGGTAAATAGGACGAAACAAAGGGGTTACAGGATTAATTACATCTCGATTTTGAAGATCTGTTTCGTTCGGTTCCATCAAATGGACATAAGCTAAACCTATTGGATTGAGTGCTTGAAGCACATAAGTAAACGTGGCTTGAGGATTCGAGTCAAACATGCCATAGAAAGTGTTACTGGGTGAGAGCTTAATGCCAACTCGGTCTGCTCCCCAAACGCTGGAAACTGCTTTAACTACATCCAGCAAAAATCTAGCTCGATTTTCTACTGAGCCACCATACTCATCAGTTCGTTGGTTTGAGCCGTCTTGAAGAAACTGGTCAATTAAATAACCGAAGGCGCCATGCAGTTCAACGCCATCAAATCCAGCCTTATAAGCATTTTCAGCACAGTAGCGAAACTGCTCAATAATCTCAGAAATCTCATGCTTTTCTAGAGCGCGCGGCGTTTCCATTGGAACTTTCCCGATTGGAGTGTGTAGCGCACCAACAGGAGCAATTGCACTAGGTGCAACAGGTTGCTTTCCTTCTAATAGTGATGAGTGCGAAATTCTGCCACAGTGCCACAATTGTAGAAAAATCTTTCCGCCTGCGTTGTGTACTGCCTCTGTTACCTTTTGCCATCCTTGAACTTGAAGCGGCGAGTAAATACCCGGACAATTCATGTACCCATTACTCATGGGTGAAACCATTGTGCATTCTGTAATAATCAGACCTGCGGTTGCTCTTTGAGTATAATGGTCTACCATCATGGGTTGTGGAATGCTACCAATTGCTCGTAATCGAGTCATAGGCGCCATGACCATGCGATTGGCGAGGGTATGGGAACCGAGTTTGACGGGTGAGAATAAGTCGATTGGTGTATTCATTACATCGTGCATCCTTTCTTTAAAGCTGAGAAATCGAGAGTAATTATTTTCTCTCGACTTAAAAATTGTATTAAGAATCAAGCCTTACCGTCTTGAATAATCTTGCTTTTCGTCGGTATAATCTTGCCATTCTTTGCGAAACTGGCTAGCCGGAATTCCCACTTGGCGTTTAAAATGGCGAGCAATGTGGCTTTGATCTACAAAACCAACCTGTTGAGCAATGTTTGCAATAGACAAATTTGTAGTATTTAGTAACCGTTTTGCTTGCTCAGTCCGACATTTGATCAAATATTGATGCGGGGTTAGCCCTGTAGATTGTTTGAACAAACGATTAAAATAGTAAGGACTCATTTGTACTGTAGTAGCGATATCAGTCAGGCTGAGATTCTGTGCTGCATGTTCATTAATATATTCAGTTGCTTGTTTTAGTCGAGCTTGCGATAATCCATCATGGTAGCTTCGGACTTTGGGATTTTCTCTTGAGTAATTTTGTACTAAATGAGCCGAAATTGCCGTTGCCATTGACCCTGTATAAAGACGATCCCATACTCCCTTGGACTCAAGCTTTGCTTTAAGAGCAATTCCAATTTGGCTTATGAGCGGGTCATTTAACTTAAACTGCGGTACAATTTCAATACGCTCAAAATCAGTCACTTCAGCTGTTATTCGAGCCATAAATGTAGGTTCAAGATACAGGCAAATTAGTTCGCATGAATCATGTAAGCTAACTGATACAGGTGTATTTGCAGGTGTTAAACATATATCGCCATTTCCGAAGTGAGCGCATTGACGACGACCATCTAGCACTTGTTCTTTAACAACTGTAACTTTATTAAGATGAATAGTAATGAAGTGTTGTGGAAAGCAATGTAATGGTGTCTCAAATGCAGCAGAGTGTTGGTAATAACCTAGCTGAATTCCATCCCAAGAAGCTTTTTGACTAGAAAGAATTGGTAAGCTTGGACTGATTTTTAAAATTGATTCCTCATTAGCAGCGTTAATAGTTAAAGGTTTCTTTATAGTCATAAATCTATTACAGATAGGCTACTTGAGATTCATCAAATAAAATTAGTTAATTAAATAAAAAACACTTTTGTTTATAAAAGGTGCTTTTTAATAATCTTTATCATATCACCAAGCGTATCTCCTCCTGATGCCAGGACAGCATTTTATTTCCATCCTTAATTAAGATTTTTAGTTACAAGGAACACTTCTCTGCTTGCATCTTCAATGCGCGGTTCATTTACTCAAAACCTTGCCTTGTTTGGGTATCTAAACTGCGCCATAGCAACGGTAAAAGCAATCCAGAAAATACTTCACTATGCAGAAATCTAACCCGATGTTCACTTAGTGGCTCAATCAGAAAACGATGTTCTCCATCAAATAAACCAGGTACAAAAAGGCGCCCAAGCCAACGAAGTTCTCGTTCTAGCTCTGCAACAAGTACTACAGGATGAAAGGTCATTCCACTTCCACCTAGTGGTTGAAGATATATTTTTAACTTTGTGTCTTGTTTTGCGGCGCCTGCAACAGAGCGGATAAAAGGGTTCCATTTAGGTAGTTATCAAAGTCGGTTAACACTCGCCATACTACACTTGCTGGTGCGTGTACTTCAATACTGGTACTTAATTCTTTCATATTCATATCTCCTAAAACACTAATACTAATTTGCAAGTTCTGCTAACCCAGCATCACGATTCATTATCGGCATATAACCAAGCTCTGTTCTAGCTTTGTAGTCGCTAAATGTTAGCTCTTGACCAATCAATCTCACCATCGTTCGCGTAATTGGTGGAACGTCTTTGCGCTTAGTTGTCTTCCAAACCATCTCCATAAATCCGGCAACATTCCAAGCTAACCACTGAGGGATACTTAGCTTTCCTGGTCTGACTCCCTCAATAGACAGCAGCATTGTCACCCACTCCCGAAATTGCACTACATCACCATCACTCAGAAAATAAGATTGCCCACCAGGACTTTTCTCTGCTGCTAAAATGGCGCCATGACAAACGTTGGTTACATGAGTTGTCATATAAGGATAATTTCCGTGATTAATCCAGATAAACTGACCTGTACGAACTGCTTTTACTAACTGTGGTAGGGTGTGATCTCCTCGGCCCCAAATCCATGAGGGACGAACAACAGAAGTAGTAAAACCAGGCTTATTTGCTGCAAGTACTTTTTGTTCGGCAATGCTTTTAGTTGCAATATAAGGAGAAAAAGCGGGTTGCTGGAGTGGCGCCAGTTCATCAATATTAGATAGTGGCTTGTGATTGAAGACTGAGGCAGCAGCACCGATTTGAACGAACCGTGATACACCCGCTTTATTTGCGGCAGCTAGCGCATATTCTGTTCCCAGTACATTAGTTTCATAAAATGCTTTGTAGGCGCCCCAAATACTCAAAAATCCAGCTACATGAAAAACAACATCACATCCTTCCATTCCTTTCATCATCGCCGTCTCCGAAAGCAAATCACCTAGAACAGCAGACGCACCCAATGTAGAAACTTGTGTTGCAGATTGTTTTGAGCGCGCAAGTGCATTCACCTCATAACCACGTTCTCGTAACATCTGAATCATCTTGCCACCTACAAAACCTGAACCTCCCGTAACAAAGGCTTTCATGACTTGCTCCTGTAACAACTTACAATTATTGAAATTTGTCACTAACTAGATAAACGTTAATCTAGTCACAGCGATTGTGTCAAGTGACAAAAAATGAAATTTGTAACAGTAGTTCTAATTGAAACTTTTTAAATAAAGCCTATAGATAACGCAGCAATCAATAATTTAGCAACTGTAGTCACTTGCTCCTCTGTTGGAGAATCGTTTGCATCTGCCATCAGCAACGGATGACGGAATTTTAGGGTAGCATCTAAGACAGCATGAGTCGCGCGGTCGATATCTATGATTTTGAATTCTCCAGATTGGGCGCCACGGTTTAAAATCTCTTTTACAGAAGCGTAAATATGAACAAGATGCTGCTCAATAACATTTCGATGTGCTTGTAGAATTGCGCTGAGTGCCTCAAAAATTTCTGGGTCGGTTGAAGCTTGCGAACGTTTGCTGCGATAAAGTTCCAAAATATAAGCTTCAAGCAGCTCGCTGGCAGGCTTAGACTGTTTCATTACTTTAGCTAACGCCTTTTCGGTATCACCTAGCGCACGCGCGACCACTGCATCAATAATGTCAGCTTTTGTTTTGAAGAAGCGATAGACGTTAGCATGGGACATACCACAAGCGCGCGCAATTTCGCTAACCGTAGTTCGTGCATAGCCAAAACGCCGCAGATGCGCTTCTGCGGTAGCTAAAATTAGGTCACGAGTTTCTGGGCTTGTGTTTTCAACCTCTGGCATTATTACACCGACGTTACATATAACATATAACAATTAACATATTTCAATATCTGTAACACTATCATGTGCGGGTCTTGCGGCGCCATTGCTTCTTGACTAAAAGCGCGTGGATGTGAAATAACTTTTAGCAATGCTGGGTATCTTAAGAGAGTTAAGTTGTGTGTAGCCCGGTTTGAATAAAATGAATTTAGAACGTGCCATCTCGTATTTAATTAGTGCAAATTCTTCTAAGATTTTTATTAGAGTCAGGCGCAATTGTTGATGCCCAAAACAAGCGAGGGGAAACTGCCCTGCTCTATGCTGTTAGGGAAAAAAAGGTTGAAGCAGTGAGGGTATTATTGGAATTTGGCGCCGACCCTCACAAAAAAAGCTGGGATAATACACCTTTTGTACATGCAACTTACGCAGGCAGAGAGATTGTACAATTGATTACAAAGGCAGACAAACACAAAAATAGTGCAGTTAGTAATGCAGCACAAGAGGAAATGCTACGTTCAGCATCCTTTAGTGGTAATGTTGAACTCGTTAGAGATTTAATTCAACAAGGAACTAATATCAATGCGCCTGAGCTTGAAGGTGGTTGGACTGCACTTATTTACGCGGCAGCAAAAGGGAGTTTAGATATTGTGCAAATTTTGTTAGCAGCAGGTGCCGATGTAAATGCAGCTAGCAACTCAGGACAAACTACACTTTCAGAATCAGCCTACTGGGGACATCTCAAAATTGTCAATCTCCTAATTTCCGCAGGAGCAGATGTTAACATTCAGGAGATAGATGGTACAACTCTATTGATGAAAGCATTAATGTTTGCCTCTGGTAGGTTGGACATTGTAAAAGTTCTTGTTAATGCTGGTGCAGAACCTAATATTCGCAATAATGCAGGAAAAACAGCACTCAGCATCGCTCTGGAAAAGAATAATACAGAAGCAGTACAAATACTTCGTCAAGTTGGCACTGTGGAATAATATAATTTATAGCAAGTTAGTCTGTTGTCGAGCTGGTTCTTCATCCCCATGAAGCAAGTTTTCTTCGTCGTAAGACAGTTTGGAAGGACGATTGATGGCAATACAAACATACTCGTACATAAATAAGAAACCGCTTTTTTGTATCAACTGTTGAATGACTTGCCATTTTCTCTTGTCATGATGACACTTAAGAACTGAAATACAGAAATCGAACATACATGCCCAAGCAGCCGATTCTGCTGGTCTAGTCAAGTTACTTGTAAAGTATAGAACATCACTATATTCTAATTCGGTATTAGTTTTTTCTAAGTCGGCGATTATTTGCTCTCTGAGACAATTTATTACAGAATGTGGAAAGTAGCATGTTTGAGGTTTATCGTTGGTTGAGTAGTATGGATACTCAGTGTATAGCGTTTGATTTCGTAATCTAATGAAAAGGTTAGCATCAAGCTGCTGCTTCATATCATGTCCGGGAGCGTAACCATAATAAAATCATTGTAGAGACGCGATTAATCGCGTCTCTACGTGACGTGGTAATTATGGGTAATCAAGCGGACATGATATCAAGCCATATTCAAGATGTTCAAATACCCGCTTATAAAACTTAATATGAATATCACGACCTAAATAGATTTTGAAATCTTTTATACAAGTGACTTCTTGAATTGCTATTAAGGGATTGTTATAAAATAAAATTTCAGGTTCTAGATATCCAGTGTTAAAGTAAGTAGCATTAATCAATTTTGTTATTTTATCACAACTAATAACTGGAGTTTAGACTAGGCACCAAGAAATGACCCAGTGACACTGAGTTCGTAAAAAACAAACTTGAAGTGTAGGATTCTTTAATACTAAGCCGATTTTTTTTCTTCTTTACGTGGCTTTGACGTAGTTTTTTTAACTACCGGATAGCGAATTCTACGTTGTCGCTGTTTTCCTTCTTCCCAGCCCGGAGACTTTCCGCGAGGTTTGGGCAAACGTGCAGGAGTGCCAATAGCCTCCAAAATCAAATTCATAGCTTGGGCAACTCAACGAGCGCGTTAGTTTGTCTAAAGACTTTTGCCAAGGTAAAGGATTGTCAGCTACGATATCACGAGCCAACCATAATTCCCAAGTAATCATTGGCATTAAATCACTCCAACGCTCACATTGCTTGGGAGTACTAAGTTTCGGCAGAGTCCAATGAAGACGTTGCTTTAAGAAACGATACCAATGGTCAACACTAAAGCGGCGTAAGTAAAGGCGCCAAACCTCCGACAATGAAGGCATTTCTTCCCCTACCCAAGCTAACCACAGTGGCTTTGCTACTCTCAAATTACCTTTATCATCAAGACGTTCGACCCTTATTAAAGACATCGGACGCGCAGCAGTTTTACGGAAATGTAGATTTTCCCACAGCCTAACTTTTACTAATCCTAACTTTGGGTCATTTAACTCTATACTTTGAGTTACTGGCTCCCATGAATCCGGTTCATTAAGCTTAAATTTATTACCATGTTTTCTTGGGCGCCCCTTGCCAGAATACTCTGGAGGCGCTGTCCATAGACAAAGATTAGAACGCAAACGTACAAGCCGGGTCTGCTGGAATATCAACTGTTTTTGAAATGAAAGGCGCACATCCGTACTCACTGTCCCATACAGAAATTGGTCTAGTCGGTAAATGTTTACACACTTGTTGTAATTGCCAAGCAGCATGAGTCAATTGGATTTTCGCGCGCTAGTTATCCTTTCATGTCTTAAAGGCAGTGCCCAACTACCTGAATCCTCTGGCACCCAGGCAATCGTACTATATCCTTGTCCAATTGTAATTGGTTTATTTCCTGGTATTCCAGCAACACTATGCTCAATTGTTCTTTCTTGGAGAGTTACCTCATATCTTGCACCTAACGTGTAAACCCGTACAAAGTGAATTAGAGAGGATAAAACTGTAACTACAATATAAATTTATTATTTACGTGTATAATATATATTTTTTAACTAGGTTACACCGAA
>JAESFJ010000168.1_pt1 | contig 63878 bp, 64 predicted proteins | sample 9266161 | NCBI WGS metagenome assembly JAESFJ01 (sample SAMN14506165, study PRJNA617096) | algae metagenome | isolation source: Calothrix sp. FI2-JRJ7 and co-occurring heterotrophs from granitic desert soil | place: USA: Red Pass Lake area, Fort Irwin, California | collected 2000-06-01
TACATAGCGATACGGAACATGCGGCATTCCTTTTCCGCGCTTGGATGGTTCTTCAGGGAAGATATCCTTGAAAAGCTTCCATTCAAGGTCGCTTAATCCATCAAAACGCCCAGCCATAAACAGATACGCCCTTTTTGTACAAGAGTAGATTACCATATTTTGGCATTAGTGGGATAGGTTCATAAATTCATGCTTTAATAGAATGCGTCTATTCCTTCTTCATTTACTTCAAGTTGGATATACTCGCCTGGTCTTTTTAAAGCTGCTTCAATAAAGTCTGTTTCTAGAAAATCAATACCGTCATCTGGTCCAAACGATTCTTCCTTTACACGGCGCCATTCCTCAAAGGGTAATGTTAGAGGATTACACTCAGTAGCATATACTACAAATGCCGGATTATCTGGAGTTGCTTGCTCAAAGGCGCCGTTTTTAAATAATCCTGGGATTCCATTGGACACAAGATAAATACCTTCGTTTCCTACTATTAATAGTCCTGGTCGTTGTGTACTTTCATCACCATATATAGGAACATGACTTTCAGCATTTTTAGTATGCTCTAATAGCTTTTGAACATCTCGCTTCAAGAAATGCAATAGCATTAACTCCTCCTCGATTACTTGAATCAATAGTTTAATACATATGTATGGTAACTATCGCCTGACCTAAACTATTAAACTAAACGCAGGCTAGTTGCATTGTTTGTAATTGTTCCATTAATATTTACATCACTGCCAAAATCAACGGCAACACAACCTATACCACAAACTACACCTACTTTGACGGTGCAAGCAAACACTCCTACACCAACCATTACAACTTTTGAGGCGCCACCATTAACCCTAAAAGTAATAATGTGATTATTATTACTTTATATAACGTAGCCCCTTGGATTGTAAAACTTCAAGTAATCCAAATTTCTTTATTTATTTGCGCTTTGCCTACCACTGAGAATAAAAAGCAAAAGTACACGGCGCCTCCATAATTCAAATTATAAAGTCAGAGCAACTTTATCGTAGAGAATAACCGATTTAGCCGACATCACAGGCGTATACTCAGCAGCATCTTTATAGTAGAAGTACAAATGTTCTAAGTCGAGATTATAAGTTACTCTTTGATAACCTTGATTAAAAAGTTCTTGCAAGTCTTGAACTCTAAGCATATCCCACGAAACAGAATTTAAAATACCAACTACATAAGCGTGTACATTTTTACGACCTTGACTAATCGCGCGCAGGCGCCCTTTCATTTCGACTTCAAAAGTCACATCAGTTAACTCACATATCGCTGCATGAGTAAGTAGTAATCCATTTTTGCCACCTTCTTTGATCGAGAACACGTAGTAGTGCAAATTGTAGTAGACCGCAACCCGGCGCCCGTAGTAGTCAGTAGGATTTATTACGCTAAACGGATATCGATGAGCCATGCATTAAACCTTGATTCTTGCTGCATTGCATAGCTTACTACAAAAGTACCAACCCAAGCGTACTGATGTATTCCTGTGTTTTATATTACTCATGAGTTAGGCTGGTGCCGAACTGTGAGGAGTATAATTTAGTACTAATGTTAGAAGCGAAGTTTTTTGCGATAGAGCCAAAGTTGGAGGATTATTGGCGCGCGATAATACTGTTTGGTCGGAATGTAGCTAGTTACAAGTTCGCTCTGGCAAAGTCGCTTTTAGAACTGGCGCCTTCTGGTAAGACTATCATCACGTTAGAAGATTTAGCAGAACCATATTCAAGGTATATCACCGAACATATAAAAGTGGCTGACACGCAAACAACTTCAACTTCTAGCCGTTTTTTAGATGCCTGTCGCCAATTTAACTCACAAGGGATATCAAAAACTAGACTCATTGATACCACTGTACGTCTGGGATTTGGAAACGTTATCGATGCGTTTCACAATCTGAGTGCTGGAGCAACACCAGTTAGGTTTTTTACCGATGAGCGTAAAGGCGCCACTAAAGGAATTGTGCTGACCGATGAATTATTTCAACTATTACAGGTGTTACAGGCAGAAAATTTACCGTTGGAAGTAGAAGCAAGGTGGCGCTTGGTAGAATCAGCGTGGGATTTAAAGATTTCATCAAAGCTAATATCTTATGATTCTACGCAAGAATTGTTGTTTGCAGTAAATGATTTGAGGCGCCGAATTGATGTAACGTCTTGCAGGGACGCACTTAATGGTTATCAAAAAGGTAAATGTTTCTATTCCTTTGCTGATATTTCAATAATTTCTGGGTCAGAAAACTTAGCTGATGTAGACCATTTTTTCCCATATAGGCTTTTTAATGATATCCCCAACATTAACGGTGTATGGAATCTTGTGCTTGCATCCCAGGAATGTAACAGAGGGGAAAATGGTAAGTTTGACAGATTGGTTGCTATAAAATACCTAGAGCGTCTGAATAATCGTAACGAGTTTTTAATTACTAGCCACCACCCACTGCGACAAACCTTAATGCTTCAAACAGGTAATACAGAGAAACAACGGCGCCAATTCCTACAGTCTACTTATACTGCTGCTCAGTTAAAATTAGGTACTGGGCGTAATGATGGTTGGAAGGCGCCGTTTGAACATCCCGCAACATTTTAAGTTCTGTAAATAATTTTAATTTTGAGCAGGTGTATTCTGCAACGATGCCTGTTGCTTGATAAGTTTTTTTAGCTAGGCGCGCGTTGAATCATACTAGCTTGACCAAACAATTTTACCTAAGTATTAATACTGAAAATAAAAGATATAATAGATAATATTTTGTATCAAAAAAATAATGTACTTAGGAACTTTAACCGATTACAACAAGTCATCAAGCTGAATATAATGTAACAATTTACATAGCGTCTGCTATAGCAGACAGTGTTTGAAGTACAGATGACTATCAAAAAGAACCCAGCGATTAATCAACCTGAATTTGGGTACGTATTACGCGAACTCAGGCAGAAGGCTGGTTTAACTCAGGAGCAATTTGCAGTTGTTTTAGGTGTTACCTATACTACGGTCAACCGTTGGGAAAATGGGCACTCAAAACCATCACCGATGGCAATGAAACTTATTGAGAAGGTACAGCAAGAAATTGCTGAAGATTCTCAGTAGGAAATCGAGGTATAAATAAAATAACAACAAGCGATTGTTAAGAGTGATAGATACTCACTGCTATAAACGCGATTTTTTCGTTTCCTGTCGGACGATGCGGAGAGTGTAAAGGTTATTATTTGTGTTCAGAGTCAAGCGAGAAACTAACCTTTTTTATGCTGTTGCATAAATTGAAAATAGCTTAATTTCTCTGTTGTTGAAGTCAAATTTCAATCAATGCTTCACTCAAATCTAATACTCATAATATTTATAAGTTTCCTAATTGGCGCCTTTTTCAAAATTATGATGTTTTTTGAGAGCATTTTTAATTAGTGGGATTACGCCAAGTTCATTGATGTCAGAATTATTGCATATCTACCTAATCACAAATATGATAAGTTACGAACAATGGAATACAGCGCTAATATCCTATTTTACTAGTGGGATGCAGCGTAGTACAAGGATTTACTTAAGTATTGATAATGAAACGCTTAAAAGTATTGGTTGGCAATTCCAAAGAGAAAATGTTTTTGATAATTGGGTTTCGAGCTTTTTAGAAGCTGTAAAAGCGAAAGTTGTTGTCGATAATCAAGTTAACCTTAATGTTCTACGAGGTCGTAATGTAAATGGTTTGCCCAGAGGAGTTGCATTTTTAGTAATAATGGTCTTAGCTGCTAATGATATGGCAGAAGAAGTAGAAGTTTCAGAAAGTAATTATTTTAAACGACTACGAGAAATATTAAATTTGAAAGGCTATGGGCGCCCGTCAGGAATGACTAATGGTTCTAACGCTGAAGAACCATTATGGAAAGAATGGAATTATTGGCTGATGGAAAACGGTTTTGAAGCTTCAGCTATTCGTGGAAACGGTGGACGAATGACTTATATTAATTACCCAATTTCCCAAAGTTTATTACGTCGTACAGATAAAGATAGATTGTTAGTATTGTTTAATGAAAAGCAATGGAGAGTTCAGTGGGATGCTCTAAATTTGTTTTCTCAAATTCGACGACTAAGAGAGCAATTACCATCACATCTGAGAGAATTAGTTACGAGCAACAAAGAACGTCACGAAGCAATTGCCGATAGAATTCACGAAGTTCATCAGCAATGGCTAGCTGAAGGGCGCCCAAATGTATTAAACGGGAAAGTATGCAATTTAAATAATCGTATTTTTGCAGGATTGTACCGTGATGAAGATATTTTATTTGGGAGCGTTAATTATTATTTGTATCCAAAACAAGTGCGAGGAAGACAAGTAACAACTATTAAATTACAAAATGAAGATAAAACTTATGATTTAATTGAAGAGCGTCCAGGATGGTATTTGCCTTTAGACTTTCAGTTAAGTGCAAGTGATTTAGAAAATGGCCAGGAATACTCAATTACTCAACCAACTGAAATTAAATCGCTTATTTTACCTTCACGAGACTTTTGGATATTAATACCAGACCCTGATAGCCCAGATGCTGGCACATACGCCACTTGGGGACAGCCACCACTTGGGACTCTATTTATTTTACTGTGTAAAAAAGAGCTTTTGCCAGATATGGAACGCCTACGGGATGAAAAATTAATTAGTTGGGATGAAGAAGTTGAACCATTTGATAATTCAAACTGGATTGAACTTCATCAATGTATGGTTACTTCACAAGCATGGGACGGAATATTTATTAAAAATCAATCACTCAAGGATGCATTGCAACCAAGCGTCTCTTTATCGATAAGTTTTTCTGATGGATTACGTATACCTAAACAAAATGCATTTTGTCATGGTTATGCTCCTAAAGTTACTGTTTTTGGCTTTTACCCTCAAGTTGAATTAAAAGTAACTAGAATTATTGACAACTCGTTAATATTCAAGACAAACGTTTGTACGAATATAGCAAATACAATAGAGTGGGCGGCACCGGGGGATTATATTGTTAGCGCAATTTGTGGAAATAAATCAACTTCTAGGTTTATAAAAATAGTCGATTGGGACAGTTTAACGATAGAAAAAAACTATATATATGAACATATTTCTATCGATTCGATGAATTGTATATGTGGCAGCTTAATTAAATCTTTATAACCAATTTAAATTTAAATTATTTGTAGTTAATCATATTATATTATGGCGCAACTTCGTTGGTATTTAGGGTATAAATATAGAAATAGTTCTGATGAACTAATTAAAAATATTTCAGAAAAGATTCATCAGCATAATTTGAGTAAATATATTCCTGTGTTACGTATAGAGAAGAGAATTAAGGCGAGAGGAGAATTTTATTTTTTTATTGCTGTCGAAAGTTCACAAAAAGGAGTAATACCTAAAGAAGTTTATGAGTCAAATTTTCTCAAGTTAAAATATTTTAAAATTCCTGCGGTCTATGAAGGTGCCAGCTTTACTTACGAAGATATCAAGCCGATGGTTGGCGCCAGTCATGATGTTTGTGATTACACTAATCCTATACCGTATAAACCTTTACCAAAAATCATCAACGAGCATTGGTTTGATTTTACAGAGTCACAAATAACAAATTATTTATCTCAATTAAGTGATGCTTCAAGTAAATATAAGCAGCTACTTTACTGGTTATCAGCACTTGGTTATGGAACTTGGGAATCATTTAAAAAGACTTGTGATAAATTAGAAATTCAAGAGCCGACAAGAGTTTTGCGTCGGCTAAAATTGTTAGGACATATTGAATTTTCATTAGATGGAAAGCGATGGTCAATAGCACCAACAGCAATTGTTCAAATTCCTTCAAATTCAAGTTTACAAGAGTTTATATTATGTGGGCAACAAAGTGTAGATTTATTAAATAAACTACAACAATATACGTTGGTTAATTTTATAAATCAACCATTTGAAGATGCACCTCCTTGTATTCATATTCAAGTTGATAGCTTTAACAATATCTCTACCTTATACAACAATGTTGGTACTAATCTTTCTATAACAAATGCTGCTCAAGTATCAAAACAGTTGGCAAGCATATTACCCAATATTAATATTTGGAAAAATAATCTTGTTAAATTACCAAGCATTGTAACAAGTTGTTACAACTGGCAGAAATTTAATGGCAATAATTTTGTCGATTGTGACTTGCCAACAGAATCTGGAATGTATCAAATGTATAGCCAAGATACAAGCGTTCATACTCCGCTTCGTACCTTGTTTTACGACAAAGAAAGTAATTGTTGGCTCTGTGGCGACTGGTATGGTTTGCGATTCTTAGCGTTGCAACAAATCCAGAAAGCATGTATATTTATTTACAATCAACAAACGAAACATTTGGTAGTACCTGTATCACAAAGATTCCCAGAGATTTACGAGCGTGCGTTGGTTCTGGCATCAGGGATACTTCCTACTTATAAAGATTCGTATTTGCTTTATACCAAAATAGAACCAGATTTAGCAAATTTGCTCAGTTCTAAACTAAACCTAACTTGTAGCGGGGAATCGACTTATGCATGATTTGGTTGGAGCGTATCAAAGGCTTGACCGTATTTATCAGTTATATATCAAAAGCGCATTTCCGCTACGTTATACAGCATTAGCTACTGAGCGTGATGATATTCTTAAAAAACCAGGTATTTTGAGTCAGGCGCCGTTAGTTGAGCCAATTCCTGCCTACCCCTCATCAGGCATGAATTTAGCAACTGCCGCAGCTAAATTACCTATTGGATATGATGATTTAGTTTCTTTGGGACAAATGATTTTTGACCCAGGCATTCCGCTTTACGAGCATCAATGGAAAAGCTTGGAAGCAGTAATTTTAAATAAGAAAGATATTGTCGTTACCACAGGTACGGGTTCGGGTAAAACAGAATGTTTCTTATTGCCACTTTTAGCACAGTTAGCAAAAGAATCCGCGCTTTGGGCGCCTAGTTCGCCAGCAATTAGTCAATATAATTGGTGGAATGGTAATGGGAACCGAGTATCGCAGTGGACACATGCACCTCGACCAAAAGCTTTGCGTGCATTAATTTTATATCCGCTTAACGCTTTAGTTGAAGACCAGCTAAGACGATTACGAAAAGCATTGGACACAAAGCAAGTTCATCAATGGTTAGATAGTGCGCGCGGTGGTAATCGAATTACATTTGGTCGTTATACTGGGCAAACAGCAGTTTCAGGGGAAAGAAAACAAGATAGTATCGAACGGTTACGACGAGAGTTAAGAGAACGCGAGCAACAATGGACAGAAATTCAGAAATTACAAGACCCTGAATTAAATTATTATTTTCCGCGTGTCGATGGTGGTGAGATGTGGTCTCGTTGGGACATGCAAGAGTGTCCACCGGATATTTTAATTACAAACTACTCAATGCTCAACATCATGATGATGCGAAGTATTGAGAATGATATTTTTAGTGCAACACATGATTGGCTTGCAAGTGACCCTAGTAATGAGTTTTTCTTAATTATTGACGAACTTCATAGCTATCGCGGTACTCCTGGGACTGAGATAGCCTATATTCTCCGTTTGCTGTACTCACGTCTTGGATTAACACCAAATTCACCACAACTACGGATATTAACGACAACAGCGAGTCTCGAACAAAATTCACAGGGAATGGATTTTTTAAGAGAGTTTTTTGGGCGCAATAACTTTACATTTATTAGTGGGCAGCAAATATCACCTCAACACCAGGCGCAGTCTCAGATAATATCGCATCAAAATGCATTTGCCAACTTTGCTCAGTCTGTTCAGCCCGATCCATTTAAACCAATGGTGCCACCAGATATTAACGATTCTCAAAGTGCGATGTCCAATTTAGCTCAACAGTTAGTAACCTCAATAACAGGAGTGTCTTCTGAAGAGCAATTAGGCAAAGCCTTGGTTACTATAAGTGCTGGTGATGCATTACGAGGAGCGTGCCAAGATGTTAGCGGCAGTGTGCGTGCGACAAATATCCAAGTATTAGATAAAAAACTTTTCCCAAGCACCAACAATAATAGTTCTGTATCAGATGCAATGCGGGGGCTACTTTTAGCATTAGGGATGTCTAAACTTAGTAATGGACGTTCTGTGCTACCAGTACGTGGACATTTATTCTTTCATAACTTACAAAGCCTTTGGGTATGCTGTAATCCAGATTGTACAGATAGTAGTGTAAATCAAAGCGTAAGGCAAAACCCACAAAATTCTAATCGTCCAACAGTAGGCGCCATTCACGCTACTCACAGCCTAACTTGTTCGTGTGGTTCGCGCGTCCTTGATTTAGTTGTATGCGAGGTATGTGGTGAAGTTTTTCTAGGAGGGTACAAGACAACTTCTAAAATTGGCACAAAAGATGTAGAAATTTTGACACCCGACCAGCCCGACCTTGAGGGTATTCCTGACCTCGTAATTCTTAATCAACGCTATGGAAACTATCGTTTATTCTGGCCATTACCCCACGATGTACCTGCTTGGAGTAATAAACCGCAAGATTTAGAGTGGCAGGTTCATAGCAATAAGTGTAAGTGGGTGCAAGCAAAGTTAAATTCTTCGACAGGAATACTTTTAGAAGGCGCCGCTCCACCACAACAAAGTTTTGAAATAGCAGGATGGGTATACAAAGTTGAAGGTATTAACGCTTCTGAACAACGTGCTTTACCCACAAAATGTCCCCGATGTGATTCTGACTATAGTAAACGCGAGCAATTTCCTACTCCACTACGTATCCATCGCACAGGTTTTCAAAAAGCGTGTCAAGTACTAGCGAGTGGTTTACTTAGGGAAATGCCAGCACCACCTACACCAACAAGCCGTTCGTCACGTAAGCTAGTTATATTTTCTGATAGTCGTCAGGACGCAGCGAAATTAGCAGCAGGTATGGAACGTGACCATTACCGTGATATGGTACGTCGGTTGCTAATTGAGTCATTTCAAAGATATTGGGGAGACCTTGTAGCTTTTTTACGTGTTAGCTGTACGGGTAATACTATTGCATTAGCTTCTTTGCAAGCCGAAAACCCGCTTCTTTATAGTGCCGTTACTGCACCACCAGAAGCTGAGGATATGTCCAAGCGCAACCAATTTGGCATCGCTTATCCTAGCTTAGTTAGTGAAGCTATGTCCTGGCTCTTCGGCGCTCCTGCATTTAATCCACAAGCGCGCGACGAATGGCTTAATTTAATTCGACGCTATCCCGAACGTATTCCCTTATTAAATTTAAGACGGACAGTTCGCGATGCTTTACTTTTATATGGAATGTGTCCAGGTGGTAGCGATTTTCGAGCTTTAAACTACAGTACTGGACAAAACAAAAGTCAGCAGTGGGAACCTTGGTATAACTGTTATAACTGGACGAATAGTTCTGTTAGCTCAATTGTTAACGCTACAATCCAACAAACTAACCATATTACTCGGTTGGAAGATATGCTAACCGACGAGTTGATGTATGCACTATTTCAACATATTGCACGAACCCTTGAAGGTATTGGCGAAGGGTGGTTAAGTTATCAACCACAAGGAAACCCACCACAAAAGCTTGTAGAAGTATGTGAAGCAATTATCCGACAACTTGGTATTCGTAAACTACACCGCTATTCTCGCTATGTCCCTGTTGGTAATAATCTTTTACAACCTTATTTAGAACGTTATATCAAACGAACTGATTTGAAGGAATCAGAAGTAGAGCAACACTTACTTCTGTCAAAAGTAGTTATACCTAGTGCGAAAGGACTTGCTCTCGATCCAGATTATCTTTATCTCGTTTTACCACCAAACCCAGTTAATGGTTCGCGTCAAGGATATCGATGCCCTCAATGTAATGCTTTCTTTCTTCAACCGGCAGCGGGTATTTGCCCCGAATGTAATAGCGACCGTCGTTTTGATGACCAAAACATTCCTTCGATTAAACTTGTTACTGGAAAGACTTCAAGCGATTTTGATTATTACAATTATCTTTCTTCTGAATCTGGTTCGCCATTTCGGATGAATGCCGAAGAGCTAACAGGACAAACCGACAAAAGCGAACGAATGAGGCGCCAACGTAGGTTCCAAGATATTTTTATTGATAATGAAAATCCCCGTGTTCAAGGAATTGATTTACTTAGCGTTACTACAACGATGGAAGCAGGAGTTGATATTGGTTCGCTACTTGCTGTAATGATGGCAAATATGCCACCCCGTCGCTTTAATTATCAACAAAGGGTAGGACGAGCAGGGCGCCGAGGAGTAGGCGTTTCCTTGGCTGTAACATTTTGTCGAGGTCGCAGTCACGACGATTTTTACTTTCAACGCACAGAAAGTATAACTGGCGATCCTCCACCACCTCCTTATGTTGATATGGCAAGCGAACCGATTTTTAAACGAGTTTTGATAAAAGAAGTATTGAGACAAGTGTTTTCGGTTGCAAAAGAAAACCTAAAAACAGCAGGTATTATTTTAGACGATAGTGGCACTGATAACGTACACGGTGAATTTGGTGCGGTTGTTGATTGGGTACATTACAAGCCAGAAATAAATACTTGGTTAAGTAGTACAGCAAATCAACGCAAAATTTCATCAATATTAAGCAGTTTAGTGCCTCAAACAAAATTGTCTAGTGGCATTCAAGCGGCAATGGTGGGTTATTTATGTAATCAACTGATATTAGATATTCAGAGGGTTGTAGATGATTCAACTTACACTCAAGATAAACTCAGTGAAAGACTAGCTAATGCTGGGTTGTTACCGATGTTTGGTTTCCCAACGCGAGTACGCTTACTTTACACCAGGTGGTTGTCTCAAGCTAAACAATGGCCTCCAGAAACAGGAGTTGTAGACCGTGACCTTGATTTAGCTATCAGCCAATTCGCACCATCATCACAAACAGTTAAAGACAAAGCCGTTCACACTGCGGTAGGAGTAGTTGAGTTACGTCCTCAAGGTAGTAAAGGTAATTTAGTTTCACAAAGCGGATTTACACCTGCACTTCCAGATGACAATTATACGCTTGCTATTTGTGGAAACTGCCAAGCCGTAACATATCCTTATCAACCAAATCAACGCATAACTGGCAGCAAATCAAAAAAAGAACTATGTCTTGTCTGTGGGACAAAAGAACTACGCTGTATTGACGCACGAGAACCGAAGGGATTTTTTACAGACTTACGTCCGCAGGACTTTGATGGACGATTTGAATGGCAACCACGTTCAACACGACCATCATTAAGTGTTGATGCAAACATTGGTTCACCAACTAATTTACTCAATGCTTCGGTGTACGCATTTAATGAGAATATCATCACCGTTAATGATAATGGGGGTAAAGGTGGTTTTGAATTTCAACAAGCAAAAGTTTTTGGAGAACTTAAAGGAGGCGCCTATGCAGTTTCCCCAGAAAATAGTGAATCTGTAACTACTTCTGGGAGTAAATATACAATTGCACTACTATCTCGCCGAAAAACTGATGTTTTGCTAGTAAATTTGAATCAGTGGACAAAAGGGGTATTTGCGAATCCAACTGATGTTATAGGTCGTGCAGCCTGGTACTCATTTGCATTTTGGTTGCGGGTTGCTGCTGCTTCATTGTTAGATGTTGATGCATTGGAATTGCAAGCAGGTTTCCGCTCACTTGGACAAAACGGAATGATTTTTGGTCAAGCATTCCTCTGCGACCAATTAGAAAACGGCGCCGGGTACTGTAAATATCTTGCCCAACCTCATGTATTTCAACAAATTATGATGCAAGCAGACCCAAATACTTTGAATAGTGTTGCTGCTATATGGTTAAATTCTCAAGGACATAGTAAGGATTGCGATACTTCTTGCAATTTGTGTCTACGCGATTATCAAAACCTTGTTTATCATGGTTTACTCGATTGGCGCCTCGCACTTGATATGGCACGTTTAGTATCGAATTCAATCGTCAAAGCTGACTTAAGCTCGCCTTGGAGTAGCTGTATTCAGAATCCTTGGTTAAGTTTAGTGAACAATGCAGTTCCAGCAACACTTCAGCGTTTGGGCTATTGTCCTCCAACGCAATTTAAAACACTTACAGGTTACGTTCACCGAAATCCCAAACGTAAAATTATCTTAATATTACGCCATCCCCTGTGGCAAAATGACCATCCAGAGTGGATTGCAGCTTCTACTGAAGCTTTAGCACAATATCCAACTTATACAGTTACAGATGCAAATCCATTTATGGTTCTTCGACGACCAGGAGGATATGCATAACTAGTAGTAGTGCAAAAATTCTTATCTTAGATAATAAATCCTCCAACATTTTAATTTTCTCTCAAAAAGATTATCTAAAAAGGTGTATAAAGTTATATAAATTGAATAATTTCCCTCAAAGCTTTTGCAGCAGAAGAAGCTGTTTGGTCTTCAGTGCCGTCAATTGGATTGGCGCCGTCTTGTCCACCAGCCAAATCACTTAAACTGCTTACCTATAAAACGAACTTTTATGTCACTTAATTCACATATCTGTTGATTTAACACATAATAAATTATTTTTATCATCGAATGTTTAGGGGAGTTTTCATGGCAAGTAGAAATGTTAGGGCACTTGTAGTCAATTCCGGTCATTTCACGACATTCTAATCCCATCGGACAATACATAATTGATGTACTAAAAGTAAATGTGAATTATATCGGCGCCTGATATCTTCAACAATACATTATTTAAGGTGCCTGCATTCCACAATCACCAATGTATGTATAATGTAGTACGCTTACGTAGATATAATACTATGACTAAAGACCTATCCTACTACTGTAAAAAGTTTTCCCCTAGAGTAAAACACACAAATCCTAGCGGTTTAAACGTCAACCGTAGCATAGGAACGGCGCCTAACAAACCAATTCTACTGTTATCGATAATCGAACTTATAAGCAGAGGAGAGATAAAAAAAAACCAAATACCTTTATCTGGAGAGCTTATTGCTACATTCCTGAACTTATGGCGCCACTTGGAACCGAACCGCAACCCAGACATAGGACAACCGTTTTTTTACTTACGCAGTGACGGTTTTTGGCACTTTCAACCAAACCCAGGATTTGAGTTAGCGATTAATTCAAAAGCAAAACTGGTATCGGCAGGCGCCCTTAAACAAGCTATAGAGTATGCGTACTTGGATGATGAACTGTGGCAAATATTACAAGATTCTCAAAATAGAAGCGTACTAATTCAGGTACTGATTAATGAATGGTTTCCAGGCGCCAGTAATATAGAAGGAATTTTACAAGTAAATGTCTTTGCGGAATTGCAGGAAGAATTAGAGCGCGCTGGAGGGAAAATTTACCAGCCTGAAGAACTTGATACTGAACAGAAAGTTATAGTTAGGGACGCAGCATTCTGTAAAATAATCACTTCTACTTATGGATATCGCTGTGCATTTTGTGGATATCAGGTGCTTGATTTGAATGGGCAAGGAATAGTGGATGGCGCCCACATTCTCCCATTCTCAAAATTCTACGATGACAAAATAGACAATGGGCTGGCGTTATGCAAGACCCATCACTGGGCTTTTGACCGTGGTTGGTTTAGTATAAATGATGACTATACGATTATAGTTGTGGAAAGTTTGCGAGAACAGGCGGCGAACTGTAAACCAATGCGTGATTTTCTGGGAGAGACAATTTTACTACCAGCACAACAACAATATTATCCGCGTGTGGAAGCGTTGCAGTGGCATAGAGATAATGTATTTGATGCAGCCTAAATAACTACAAAATACTGTTTAATAATAGAGATGAAAATACAAAAGATACATACAGATATTAAATTTAATCAGCTTGCTGCGGGATTGTTGTTGCTTGCCATATTATCTTTTTCCGCGTTTGTCGCAAGCCAATCGTCTCACGCGGAAATCCCCAAAATAAATAATATTGAAGCTATTATGAGCAAACTGAAAATAGTCAGAAACCGTGAAGATTTAGCTCGTTCTAATGGCAAGAAAGTAAAATTTGTAGGATATTATATATCACAATCTAGTAAGCCTAAATTTCCAGGAAATCCAAATTTTAAAGGTGTTTACATCAAATCGCAAATTGTACTAGAAGATGGTACAATAGTACATATTTTTCCATCTTGGAACAAACAATCATTGCGTTCCCCCTCTGAAGCAGAAAAGTATAAAGGAAAAATTGTTGAAGCAATAGGAGTAGCTGAATTTGAAATCACATCTAGAATAAATCCCCAAATAAGGGAGTCTTTCATTAATTTAGAAGAATTAAAGAATGACTAATCATGTTTGCTAGTTAACGTACATCACTCACTGGAGCCTAAATTCTGAGAATTTAACATTGATGGCGCACGCTTATATAGGGATGAGTTAATGGCGCCAGAATAAAAGTTAAAACTGATATTACCTTTATTGTAAGCACGTTTGCTATCGCGCCTTCTCACAAAGGTTTTTAATGAAGGCGCCAATTACTAACTCAGTTAAATGATACGTTTCGTATCCAAAATTGTATCGTTGTTGTGTGTTTTAAAAGCGTAACGGCGCCTAAAATTTCAGTAAGTAACGCCCCCATTTTGTGAAACGGCGCCCATTGCTGATGTGGTTATTTATCTAATTAAAAGCGTAAATACTTATAATAATAAATAATATAATGTATTTGATGCAACATGAGGGACGCGAACCGCTCTAGAAATAGGTACTTAAAAGAAAATCAATATCTTCTGAACTTTCCCCAGCTTCTAAAGCCTCTACTAAGGAGGGAGCATCTTCTTTTTTTAGAATTTTAACCTTTTTACCGTTGTAGTAAATAACTATATAAGCACTGTTATCTTCATAATCATAAACCGGATAATCACAAGTATAAACTGGAGATTTTTTAATTTTTTTCTTCATTTGTTACTTTCCTAGAGACCCTAATTATAATTCTATACGCATTCCTGTACATGATTTAATATTTAAATACAACATTGTCTTTAACCAAAGAAAAAGATGGATTTAAAAGAAACTTTGATGACACTTGAGGAAAAGTTTTGGGAGGCTAGCTCTGCTGCTAATATCAGCCTGATTCGGGAATACCTCACTGACGACGCTCTTGCTGTTGGAACTTTTGGAGTATTGGACAAAGAAACTACAATTGCGATTAATGAAGGGCAACCACCATTCTTGTTTTGGCGCATTGACTCGGCGCCGCAAATTTTACAACTAACAGCAGACAGCGCTGTTGTAATTTATAAGGCTACAGCACAACGTGAGGAACGCGAACCGTTTACAGTAATGATAAGTAGTACTTATGTAAATCGTTTAGGCTCGTGGAAACTTGTGTTTCATCATCAGACACCACTTTAGCTGCCACCGCAGAAGCCTCACACCAAGGATGATACTTTTGATACTTCGAGCCTTGATCTGGAAGAGAAATCCGGGTGACGAATTTGTTAATATTCAATCTGAAGTGTTGGTGCCGTAGAGGAGCATTATAGTTGTAAAATAATATCTAACTAATACATAATGTCTATGCCTTGGTTATATATTCCTCATAAAAAACGTGAAGAAATAAAAGAAGACGATGAAATTTGGTATCTTGGTTTTGATAAAATATACTTTTTAGCAGAAAAAGATTGTATTTACTTTGAATATCAATCAGATAGTAAAGCGTCAGTTAGTACTAGCCGTAATAAAGATAATTTTGCTGTTAGAGTGGCGCCTTCCGGTAAAATTAAAGGTAAAGGTTCAGTTTCTCATAAAAGCACAATTGAATATATTCATAAGTGGTATAAAATCGCTATTGGAGAAACAAAAACAAATTTATCATCTAAATTTATAGACTCCCTGATTTATGATGAGTAAGAGTACTTATAAAGTATTAGAATAAATACGGCGCCTATATTTGTATAATAAGTAAGAATGAAAAAGCCCAAAGGATGGTATAAGCAGATAGTTATGCGCCCTCTCACTCATGTGCAGGGCTACGCATCGTATGAAAAAATCTGTGAGAATATAGCTAATATCTATTTTTCTGTAGGAGAAAACTTCGACATAGAGCGCGCGCTATTAGCCCATCCAAAAGAATCAATGTATATCAGCGCATATGCAATGTACAAGGTAGGTGAAGCTAAATGCCCTACTTATTATGTATCTAAGGATTTGCTAACAGGATTAATGCAATCAGATTTATCAGTAGAAACTGATACTCTAAATTGGGCGATGAAAACAGGGATTTTTATGTTACCGGAAGGCGCCATATTATCCCCAGAAAATCGTAGTATGCAAGCTATATACTGGCATTGTGATTCATCCAAAGGTTTGTTGTATTGGGCAGGGACAGATGGTTTATCTTCTTTTTGCCGCCGATATAAATTAATTGAAAATCAAAATAGATTTTCTTATACTGATGCTCAGAATATGGATTCAGAAAAAGTAGTAGAATTTAATTCGTATTTACAATCAATATTTTTACGATTACTTTTAATAATGGAATGTCGTCCAGAATATGTGGAAACATCCAGCGCGCGCGTCACTATCAATAAAGGTTTTTCTAAAAGCAGTGAGAAAGATTATTACGAACCATTATGGATAGGTAAAGAGTATCGACTAAAAAGAGAAAATACTAACACTGAAAATACAGGCGCCAGTTCTGGAAGTTCTAAAAGCGTACACTGGCGCCGGGGTTACTTAAGGAATCAAGCTTACGGTGAAGGTAGACAGAAGCGAAAGCTCATATGGATTGAGCCTGTACTAGTGATGGGTGGCGCCTCTGACTTATAAGGTTTATAATGACTTGACGCGCTTATATGTACTGAAATGTTGGAAAAAGATACAGAAGAAAGTTTAGATAATCTAGACAGATACATTGAATATTTTATTAAATGTTGTGAGGAAAGAAATTTCAAAGGTTTTGATTTAGTCTTTGATCAAGTAATTGAGGGATTACAACTTTCATTCTTACAAGTTGTAGTTGGTATTCTACACCGTCAGAATGATATTGATTCTCTTAATTGGCTTTGTAGTCACATGTGTTCTAAGATTGATTGCAGTTCAGATAATGATAAAGATAATCTACCTATTACAAGAGTTTCTGTATTCTTAATTAGGTTAAAGATGTTACCATTTATTGACTTTTTGCCTTACTGTGACCGACTTGTTATTACCAACGTTCATAGTTTTAGAGCGTTATCTCCAGATGTACAAGCTTACCTTGAGAAAGAAATTGGCTTGATAGAATTCTCAAAAGAATATATGACAGCAGCAATAGATGAATTTAATTTGTAGGCGCCTGTGATTTATAAGGTAAAGTTAATATGATTGATTTACTTGAGATTCTAAAGTTTATAGCTCTAGAATCGTACTCCACCTTATAGTAAATCCTATAGGGTGGTTTTTTTAACAATTCGCAATTATCTTCGGTACACTTTGCTTTCCTGCGGAACACTGCGTTAACGCAACACTGCGTGAACGTGAACGCAAAACAAGCAACACAATACGGATGCGGTTTTAAACCCTTTAACTTTGATAATTAATAAACATCTTCTTTTTTTATTCGGTTCTAGTTTACGCGCGTAAATTTTGTTTATTTACTGATTGTTTGATTTACGTTGGTAAATTTTTATCATGGTACTACCTAAAACGAGTACAAATAAGCCTGTAGCAATGCTAGGCTCAGGAACTACAGTTTTATCCGGTTCGGAAATCTCTGCTACTAAACCACCGAAACCATAAAGTTCAGGCTTAGGATTATTATCACCTATTAAATAAGATAATGAGTTTGTTCCTAAAGGATAATTAAAGTTACGTACATCGCTCAAATTATACTTGGCATCTTGACCCCAATATTGCCTTAAATCAGCATAAAAGTTAGACAATTCACCTAATTCTATTGACCCATTTGTATTATTGTCTTTACCAGTAAAGTAGTTTAGACCAAATTCATAAATCCCTGGACTGTAAAAAGTAAAAGTTGCTGCTTGGACAGGGTTATCTTTAATTGTTGCAATGCTTAGTAAAACAACAATAGCTTTCAAAGTAAGCTTTCTACATAACATAGTACAAAAGGTTGAATTTTAGGAGTTTAAAAACCAAACTAACGGTAGGCGCCGTTTCTATTAAATTACTCAGTCATAAAAAATGTTACATGATGGCGCCATAATGTATAGCCTGATGATTACAAAACTTCATAAAAACAGTCATAAGATACAAGCTGTATGTGTGTTTGCTATATAAGCAGCGTTGAGAAAGGCTTTTGTGTCTCAATGTCTTACCTGTCTTAAATCTATAAGGATAGGTAAATAATTATGTGCAGCTACACTATTTCTGAAGGACCTATTGCCTTGCAGATACTTATCGGGCGCCTGCGTGAAGATCCTTCTATCCCTCTGCTAGGACTCACCACGTCTGTTCATAATCACACTGCACAGCGAGCATATTATAAAGCAGGCTTTAAAAACTTGCGGGAGTATGATGCACCAGGCTATGGTAGGTGCCTGCTCATGGTAATGAGCTTGAGCCATGACTAGCAGAAGTACAAGGTATCAAGTGAGATTCTAAACTTGTTGTGGTTTTTATTATTGGTGCCTATTGATAAAGTCATATCGAGTACGTATTTTCAAATTAAATGTAATCATTTGGATTGTAAGTCAGCATATTAAATATTAAAAATCCATTCATAAGTGTTGCTATTAAGTAGTTACGCAAAATTAAATATATATTGCCCACAGTGTACCGCAAGGGTTTGAGCGTGTCGCAACGTATAAATATTTTTGCGTACCCACTTAATACAAGAAGAGATACCAACATAAGTGTAGTTTAGGAATTTTATGGCGCCGTTCAATAGGGCGCTGCTTTTTTAATAGGCGCCATATAATCGTTGTGTTATTACCTAGATGAGAAAATGTATTTCAATTTTTTTATAAGTTCGAGTATTGGTTTTGTTGTCCTACTACTTCTAGCTTTTGGGATACTACAATGGTTTAACATCCCTACAGGTAATTTTTTAGACTGGGTAATTGGTGGTACAAGCTTTTGGTGGTTATTAGTGATTGTTACCGTACCTTGGAACGTTCATTTTCAGGCAAAACAAGTTTTAGCAGAAGCAGAACAATCAAGAGAAAAAGGTATTCCTGTACATGAAAAACAATTAGCATACGTTAAAATTGTAGCAAAGCGTTCTCTTGTAGTCGCGCTGGCTTTGCATCTAGTATCAACCCTCAGTCTTTATGTACTTGCCGCTGCTGGTATTAGCGCTGTGGGATATATTGGTTCCGGTGCCGCTTTATTATTAACAGGTTTGCGACCAGCTATAAGTGCATATGAATATTTATCTACTAGGTTAACTGCTATTCGTCAAGAATGGACTTATCCGCGCGAAGATGTTGTTGAGCTACGTGGTCGTGTCTCTGAGTTAGAAGAAACAATCAAACGTTTTGAAGAACAACTAAACCCAGAACAACCTTATTCCTTAGCTGCTAATCAACAAATTTATATTGATGAAACTCGTAGAGAATTAGCGCGCTTGGCAAACAACTTGGAAGAATTGCGCGCTGTCAACCAATCAGAACATGAACGTTTGGCTGGGGAAACTAGAAACGCAATTTCTCAATTGTCTACTGATGCTCAATTTTTAGATCATGTTCGCGAAATTATTCGGTTTTTCAAGACAGCTTAAATTTATAATTCATAAGTATTATTAAAGGCGCCGCTTTTTAGAATGAATATCGCGCGTATTTAAATGTTTAAGTAGTTGTAACGGCGCCGAGTGCTTAATGAGTAGGCGCCGTTAATCAACCAGCATTTCAGCCAGCAGTGCATCGTTAATCGCGCGCGCTTCTTCGTCAGATTGTTCCATAACCTCAAAGGCGCCGTTTATAGCTTCTTGTACTTTGGCTGGCAACGCTTCAAACTTGTCTGTATCAATTATCTGAATTCTACAACCAGTGTATGGCGCGAAATCAGTGAACGGCGCCATACCATGTTTTATTAGTAGCTTAGATAATAAAATTATTGGATGTCGAGGTTTATCGTTATCTGAACTGCTGTTAATTTCCGAGGCAAAATATCCACATAACCAGCTTAAAGAATCAACATCTTGCTTTAATGTTTTAACCGTTCCTTTTAATACTTTGTTATTAAGCTCAACAGGGAGATTATCGAATATTTTATCAAGCGCTTCAGGATTCCGGCGCCGACAATAATCAACTGCCTGCTCAATATATTTATCAAGCTTGGTAGGTTGTGTTTTTCCAAATCCTTTCGATGACATAATGCCCTGTGTTTTTTACAAGATTATCAGATTATCAGCGCATCCAAACGCAAATTAAAATCAATTGCGTGTAATTTTTGAAAATCAGATATTTTTAAGATTAAACTAATAAGTGATAACAGCAATCATTTTAACTCTTTTTTCATTGTTAAAGAATTATCAACTTGATGAACAATTTCAAATCCTAAACGTTGATAAAGCCGCAATGCCGGATTTTCCAGAGATACGCTTAGAGAAATTGCTGGGTACAAATTTTTGATATTTTCTAATAAATGTACAATTAGTTGAGTACCAATGCCTTGCTGTCGATATTCAGGTAGTACAGCTATTGATAGTTCAGGTGTTTCATCATTAAGATATCCATAACCTTGATTATTATTATTGAATAGACGAATCCATACGGCGCCTGCTTGTATTTGAGTAGATTCTAAAACCGCAACAAAACCCACATCCTCTTTTTGCCAATCTTGAACATACTTTGATAATTCTGGACTATAAATAATTTCTCTTGGCAGTAGGTTAGCTCCTGGTGGAACATAAAGCGCCTGGTATAACATTTCCCACAAAAAAGCTTCATCGCCAGGTTTAAAAGGACGAATGATATATGACATAAGAAATACTACTCACAAGCATTAATTTACTCTTTCATATCCTCTATTGTGGCGCCTCTGTTCCAGCTTCTCAAAAATCTCTATACCTTGCTGATAATCGGAACACTATACATCTTGAGATTTTCCAAAAGCATGTTTGACAGCACTACGCCATGTTTTTGTAATAATCCAGGCGCCTCTTTGAGAGTGAAAGAGATTTAATAAGCAGCCGATTTGCTACCTAGACTTACTTATAGCTTTTCAATATAAGCAAGTTTTGGACAATTAACTTTTTCTTTAAATGTTACAAAATTGATACAATTTTCAACATAAACCTTCATAAAGTCATATCGAGTATGATTTAAGTAATTTCAGAGGCAGGTTTGCGAATCTGGTCAAAAATGAGTACGCACCGTTAATCAACCAGCATTTCAGCAAGTAGTGCATCATTAATCGCGCGCGCTTCATCATCGGAGCGTTCTAATATATCAAAGGCGCCCTTTATAGCTTCTTGTACTTTGGCAGGTAATGCTTCAAACATATCTGTACCTATTATATTGACATTAGCTTTGAACTTGTTAAAATTTGGGAAGTGTTCTGACAATAAATTCACATCGTCAAATTTTTTATCACCTGGCGAGAAGAAACTAACTTTTAAGAAACTATTAATTGGAGACTATTAAAATGTTTAGAGCAATTGCTTCGGAAGCGCTTGGTTTGAGTGACATCGGCTCCATAATTCAGCCCCAAGATTTTAATAAGGTTGATGCTGATGATTATTTGTTTCACGAAGATGGTGAAAAGATATTTTTCCTAATTAAGTCAAAGAAAGACGAGTACTGTTTTACTAACTTTGCGTTAATTCACGTAGACGGTGTTACTGCTGCTTCCTCAAAGCGGTCTATCAAAAGATACGAGTATGCTTCGGAGATAATTTCAGACGTAACATTGGAAACAGCCGGAAACATAGATATGGATATCGAATTGAAGTTTAATATTGGAGCAAACTCATTCATTATAAATGTGCGAAAGGACTTTATCGAACAATTGAAGGATATCTATAAAACCTTGATTAGTATTAGTAAGCGTCAGTATACCGATAATATTTGTAGAAATAATGCACTAAAAACGCTAGATGCCATCGCATCTATGTACAAGATTAGTAATGTAACCTCTGGAGAAGCGATAACAACTCAATTCAATCATATTCTTACAAACCTCAATTCCATCATGTTGGTAAATTATACAAAATATGACTTTAGTGATGTTTTTAGCAAATATATTCGCTCTTAGAAAATGTTGCTACGGTATACAAAGTTATTAAAAAGTGCGCCTTTAAAAAGATGTAGCAAATTAAGCAGACGCCTTCTAATTTGCCAAAAATTCTTCTTTATATTTTTTTAGGGTTTCTCGCACTTCTGCTTCTATATTTGGGCTGATACGATTGCTTTCAACAAGATTTTCACTCTCCTTATAGTTGGAAAACTGCATAAGCTGATTTTGGGTACATGTATTTATATTCTACATTCCGCTGAACTTGGGACAGTTAGGGTGCGGAATGTGGGTTTGGGTACATGTATCTATATACAGAACGTTACCAAGCTCTAAATCTAGAGGAGAGGTTTATTTTATGACACAGGAAAATCAATTACGTCAAAATCCTTTACCATTACCAAAAAGCTTAAAGCGTCGTAATAGACCAAAGTTGAATATTCAAGAACTAGATGCCGCAAAGATTGAATCAAAGACAAGAGCTATCAAATCTGGTCTTCGCGAGCCAAGAATTGTTTCTTCAGCACATGGAGCAATAAAACATATTCTTTTATGTTATCCAGCTTACGCGGATGGAGAGTATAGCTACAAAGAAGTATATGAAGATTTATTTATCAAATTACCTGAAACTACTAGATTTACAATTCTTACCCACCCTAGCGTTAGCAATGATTTAAAAGCATCTCTGCATGAGGCAAAAGCATATAGTCGTGCAACAATTGTTGAAGCACCAGAATTTTTGAATTTCCTTGTTTGGGCAGAAGATCCATATGTTGCAGTCCAAGACGCAGCAAATAAGAGCGAAACCACTTTTTTGGTTGAACCATTCACTTTTACAAGAGTCGGAGATTCTGCAATTGCAGAGTTAGTCGCTTCTTCAACTCGCGTACAAAGTATCCAATCTCCACTGTACTTTCAGGGAGGAAATGTGCTAATTGGAGATAATTTTATTTTCATTGGCGCTGATTATCCTGAAAATACGAAGAATGTGATTGAGCAGTATGGAAATATTATCGTTCCTGAAGATGTAGAGATAGACGCTTTTATTAAAGATTTATATTCTCAGACATTTGACCCCAAGCGCAAGCTTTTTTATATCAGTACAGATTTACCTGTTCCTCAATATGAAGCTCGACCAATTACTATTAATGGGGAAGAATGGACAGAAGAAATTTACCTAGGAACTGGCGATAAACAGCCAATATTCCACATTGACATGTTTATTTCCTTAGCAGGCCGCAATGAACAGGGTAAATATCGTTTAGTAGTTGGTTCTCCCACAGAAGCAGACAAAATTCTTGGGCGTTCGGCTTCTTTTCATGCAATGGCAGAAATTTTTGATGATGTTGCGTCGAAGCTCGAAGATTTGGGCTTTGAAGTTATCCGCAATCCATTACCATTAACTTATGTAGATTTTCCTGACATTAAGTACCGTAGTTGGTATTTTGCTACAGCTAATAACTGCTTGGTACAAATTGATAAATGTGATGGAAATCATGTTTGGCTACCAACCTATGGACATGGAGCTTGGGCTGATTTAGCTGCGGTGGATGCTGAGAATAAACGGATTTGGGAAGGATTAGGTTTTGAGGTTCACGAGTTAGCTGATTTTCATCCCTTTGCTCAGAATTTAGGTTCTGTTCACTGTATCAAGAAATATCTTGATCGTTGAGGCTTAATCGAAAAATACAGGTGTCTAGGTGGGTGTTGGCCAAGATAACGGTAAAATGGGACACTTTGTAAACTTATGTGAAGCTTGCCTGACAAAACCCTTGATACATGGTTGTTTCAACATGACGCGCGCTTTGCTCACCTCCAGATAAAAACATTCCCAATTTGGGTCATATATAGGCGAGAGTAAAGGATGATTTGGGATGTCCGCTTTGTTTTAACGTTTGATTTGAAAATTCATCTAATATCATTTTTGAGAAAATTAGTAAATTGATAAGACAGACTCTGCAATATTTATTTACTTCGGTGTCCCTTTTTACCGTTATCTCGGCCAACACCTATCAAACTGTATCCGCCTTTTATATAGCCTTTTTCACGCAGTAATATGAGTTGCTCCAATGCTTCAGGAGAACCTATCCCACTAATAAAATCCTTTGAACCCATATGTGGATAGTTGCAAGGTCAAGAAAGGAATCAAAATATACTGACTGCCGTTCCCAACGTACACTTAGGCGACGATATTTAGGTTGATACCAAAAGCATCCCAGAGCAGTAATAAATATCTAAGTATTTAAGTATTTATTTTTGTTGTGAAAGTGAATTTGTTTCGGCGTACCAAGGTAGTTGCTCCAATCAACCCAAAACCAATAAGTGCCGCATTAGTATCCGATTCCGGAACTTTAATAGGCACAATGATGTTGCCACTGACAAGATTCCGACCTTTCATCATAGTAGTTGGGTTCGGGCTGATTGTGTTATTTTCAACAAAGGTCAATGTACCAGTGGCGCCGTTGAATTTGCCTTCACCACCAGTGATGGTTATTGTATCAGAAACATTTCCAACAAGGTTTTGAAAGTCAATTAAACCAGTGCCGCTAACAGTTCCAAACAATTTATTGTTTGTTGAGCCAAAATATGTGATTGAGCCAAATGGTAAGTTTTCAAGGTTAAACGTTGCAGGGTCTGGACTAAATTTAATTACACCAGTACTTGGATTCAATTCACTATAATTCGTATTTATAAAGTTTGTTAAACCATATGGCGCATCAATATTAATACCTGTGTTAGTTACTCTAGAGATATTTGCTGTGATAGGTACTATAGTAGTTTCATATTCCTGAATAGTTTCAAATGGATAAATTATTTGCGCCTGGGCACTTTTTAAATTCAGCCCAAAACCTAAGAGAGTGAGAGCGAAGGGAGTAAGATAAGCAGCAAATAAGCGAACCATGATTAATGTCCTTCCTTCTCAGCAGTGTTTACTTTAACTAAGAGTAAATTACCGTGTATTTATCAAAAAATCAACTTTTACCTTTAATTAGAGCAGAGTGCGAGTGTCAGAAATAACTTTGCTTAGTGGAGTTTTGTCAATCAACGAGCATTTGTACTAATTAATACAGGATTATATTGTTTCAATGGAACAATGCGCCGTGTTGCATATTAAAAATTGGTCAGAAAGCTTGTAAAATCAAAAGTTTCATCCCGTATCTTGATACCAATTTAAAATTAAATGATGGTGGTGAAGAAAGCGACGATTACGAAGAAATTGAAAAAGTTGATAGTGATAAATTTTACAGCGCACTGAAATACTACACTACCAACTTTGAGTGGAATACATTTAAAGAGCATTTCGGAGACGGCGCCAATACCGAATCAGAAATGGTTGATTCCTGGTATAGAGCGCAAGAATTTAGGAGTCAAAATCAAAGAAGGAACTACAAACGTTTGCTTTGATATGCCAAGCAAATACCTTGTAGGAGTTTCAGTTCCAATCTTCCTTAAACCTTGGATGCCTAAAGCATCAAGCGCTGCAAAAGTTTAACAATTTTTATCATAGGCGCCGCGAATTCGAGCAACTGTAATTCTTCAAGCTTCCATACGCACACCTAGGTCGATATTTAATACTTCTTCGATTCTACGTAGAGTTTCGATTGGCAAGGCTTTTGTTTCTTCCGACTCAATTTTGTACCAGTTGACAGGACTCATAGGAATTTGTCGGCATATCTCCGCAAGTGAGCGCCTATCTGTTAGCCTTGCTTCTTTAATCTTTTCCCCTAATCCAGGTACTTTTATATCTGTAACTTTTCTTACTATCATTTGCTCGACTTAATGATTGAGGCTTCTTATTTAACTATAAACTGTCAGTTTATCTTTTTTCATTAACTTACAATTAATAGTTTATAAACTTACAATTAATGATTTATACTAAAAGTGTTCGAGACAACAATTTTTTAGTAGGGGCGCCTGCGTTATGAGTCAAGCAACGTTGGATGTATTGATTGAAGTCACAGACTTTCCGGAGCTTTCTTACGATGAACAGCAAGAACGTGAACACCTCGAACGATTAGTGGAACGCGCGTTTTATGAGGCGGGGAAAGGACTACGTATTTTGCGTGATAAAAAACTATATCGCAGTACTCACAGGAGTTTCGAGGTTTACTGTCGTGAAAGGTTTGGATTTGAAAGGCGCCAACCGTACCGTCTAATTGAAGCTGCGGACGTAGTAGATAATCTCATAGAAATGTGTCCGACTCGGACACATCTCCTACCAACTAACGAATATCAAGTTCGGCCATTGACCAAACTGGAAGCTTCTGAACAAAAGGAATGTTGGCGCCTAGCCGTAGAAGAAGCTGGAGGGAAATTACCATCTAATAACTCAGTCAAAAGCATTGTAGATAGAATACGAGAGAGGACTAAAATCCCAATACCTTACACCAAAGGTGAAGTATGTACAATTATTACCAAGGACAACCCAGAACTTAAAGGCAGAGGCGGGCATTGGTGTATCGTTAATAACGTATATGAATTTAGTTGTTCTGTTTTAAGTTGGGATGGAGAGTTTACGATGAAACCAGAGAACTTAAAGAGTTTAGATTTATTAGACTCGGATACCGCCGCAATGCAAGATTTATGTAGTCGGTTACGGCGCCTTAACAGCGTCAAAAAAATAGACGATATTGAACGCTCTATACTCCAAGCAATGGGACGCCGGACTAAACCATTAACGCCAGTACAAGAGCAAGTTTTAGCTTTAATTGAAAAAGCATATGGGGTTGGGTAGATGATGGCGCCGTAACAACGCACGTGCAGTTACGTCACCGTAGAAAAGTGCAGTAAGTATTTATGGCTTGCTTGTAGGAGTATTTTATTTACCTTGTTGAAGTAACTGTTTTGCTTGAAGTAGTTGAATTTCGTTCGTTAAACGATAATGTGTTACTTGTAGAAGTTGAAATCGAGTCATAACACCAGCTTGATTCCGTAGTGTTGCAAGTCTTTCCAACTCTTGAGCAATTTTCAATTGTTCTTCTCGTATTGCTATTTCTTGTGGTGTAATAATTGATGGAATTATTGAAGCGGTAGAAGGAAGACCAACTACATCACTAATTGAACTGCCTGTTCGTATATTAGATGTTGATATAGTAGGTGTTAGTATTGGGGTTGGAGACGAAGTAACACTTGACTGTTGACTTTTTTGTAGGAGTATATTGTTACAAGCAAAAAGTAGGAAAGATAAACAAATAATAAATAATTTTTTGACTACGCTCTGATTTACCCCAGTAATCATAAATAATCCTCCAATATAAAAGCTATTCTGTTAGACATCTAATCTTTATATTTCAGCGTAAATGTTACTTATGCAAATTTTGTAGCATATGTTTTATTTGTAAGTGTTTGGCTGACTGCGGTTTTTGTAATAAGGCGCCAACATCATGAGCCTTAGCAAAAATGACCCATGTACTGATTCATTTTTGTTTTGTACACTATTTAGGGGTAAAAGTAGCAAGCGTGACATAAGCCGCCACGTATCTCTTAAAGTTTTTACAGAGCAAAGGTTACAGGACTAAAATGCGCTAACTAAAAGTGAAATTTGAGCATGGGCAAAAATTTTGGTGGAAGTATTGGGTAGCAATACTTCCAGCCTCCGCGTGGCGGTTCATAGCAGCTTCGTTACTTTTACGCCTAGTTAAAGGATTATTCGAGTTGTCTATACATTATCAAATTTTTAACTTCCCCAAGTTGTATGAGTATGGTCTTTTCTGATGAATCATTTAGTAGGATTGCTATAGCTAAAGGTAAATGCACGAGAGTGTTTTCTAGTTTCTTTGGTTCTAAGTTATGTAGCCACTTTCGCTTTCAACGTAAATTTCTATGTACCAGCTTCAGTTCGGCACTGTTTCAAATGCTCCCAGAAGTTTTAAAGTAGACTTTTCTGCCTCTGTTAAACCTGTAACGCTAGTAATGTTCATATTTTCATAGGGTTTAAGTACCCTTAGTGTTTTCAAGCACTCACCACCTTTTATATCCCAAAGCTTTATCGTCTCATCTTCGCTGGCACTGGCTACAGTTTTTCCATCAGGATTAAAAGTAACTGACCTTACCCAGTTAATGTGACCCAGCAAAATTTTGAGGCATTTTCCTGCATTGATATCCCATATTCTGACTGTATTGTCTTCGCTAGCACTAGCGAGTATATTATCTTGAGGGCTAAAAGTAATCTCCCAAACCCAGTTATTGTGCCCATCTAAGGTTTGCAAGCATTTACCTGTGCTTACACTCCATATTTTTATTGTTTTGTCGTCACTACCCGAAGCAATAGTTTTACCGTCACAGCTAAATGCAACTGAACGCACCATACCTGTATGACCGTGCAAATTGTGGATGCATTTTTCAATGCTAAGGTCGCTGATATCCCATATTTTTATTGTTTGGTCGCTACTACAGGTAGCTAAAAGACCGTTAGGGCTAAAGGCAACTGACTGCACCCAATGACTATGACAGTGTAATATTTTTAGACATTCTCCAGTATAAATGTCCCATATCCTTACAGTTTTATCTTCGCTGCCACTAGCTAAAATATTACCTTGAGGGCTAAAAGCAACTGATACTACTATTGTAGTATGACCATGCAAAGTATTTAGGCATCGCCCAGTGCGAATATCCCAAAGCTTTATTTTCTCATCATCGCCACTACTAGCTAAAGTTTGACCATCGCGACTAAAAACAACTGATTTTAAGGTATTGGTATGTCCTTCAAATGCTTTTATACAATTTCCTGTATGAACATCCCATACCCTTACAATCCTATCTACACCACCACTTGCTATTAGATTACCTTGAGGGTTAAAGCATACTGACCGTAACCAATTAACATTTCCTTCAAAAGTTTTTACACATTGACCAGTGTCAACGTTCCACAGCTTTACTCTTTGGTCGTGACTACCGCTAGCTACAATACTACCTTGCGGATTAAAAGCTACTGACTTTAAAACGTTAGTATGTCCCTGTAAAGTTTTTATACACTGACCAGTATTAACATCCCAAAGCCTTAATGTTTTGTCATTGCTAGCACTGGCTATAATATTACCTTGCGGATTAAAAGCGACTGACTGTACATCGTGCGTGTGCCCTTTAAGGATATGGTGGCATTTTCCAGTCTCAATATCCCAAAGTCTAACTGTATTGTCATTCCCACCGCTGGCTAGAGTCTTGCTTTGTAGGTTAAAGGCAATCGAACGCACCATAGCAGTATGACCGTGTAAAGTATTAATGCATTGACCAGTATTAATATCCCATAATTTAATTGTTTGATCTGCGCTGCCGCTAGCTGCAATACCATCAGGACTGAAAGCAACCGACGATATCCAACTAGTGTGTCCTTGCAAAGTTTTAATAGATTGGTAAGTATTTATGTCCCAAATTCTTACCGTTTGGTCAGTACTACCACTAATTATTAGTTGACCATCAGAGCTAATGGCACCTGAAAGTACCCATCCCGTATGACCTGTCAATGTTTTAATGCACTGACCTGTGTTTACGTCCCATATTTTTAATGTCTCGTCTTCGCTACTGCTGATTAAAATTTCACCGTTAGGGCTAAAAACAACCGATGTTACCCAATTAGTGTGTTCTCCTGTAAACAATTTTTGAGTGTCAGCAATGTTCCACAGACAAACATTGCCGCTAGTATCACCTGTAGCCAAGAATTTTCCATCTGGGCTGAATGCTACTGATAACACATTACCAAAAATTTTAGTAAAAACTGATTTAATTATATGCGAGTGTGCAAAATTAATAGAGCGTAGGTTCTTACCTTGGAGGTATGCCTGCGAAATAATCAATCCAGAGAAATCATAATTATTTAGCTCTTTATTTAATTGACAAAACAAATTTAGGATGTTCCCTGCTAAATATCCTAATATTCGTTGAGATTGATTTTGTAAGGTTTGCACAAATACTATTAGTCGATTTTCAATATCAACATCTACTAAATTATTTATAATCGGTTGAAGAATAAGGCGGGCTTGAGTTTCTCTAACATAATCTTTTGCAGTTGCTTTTATTAAAGCGTATTTGTTGAAGTTTTCAAACTTTTTATTTCTTATTTCTGAGCTAATTTTCTCTATCAGCTGGTCTGTTATGTACTCCATGACAACATTTTGTAAAGAAAATCCTCGTTCATCTCTTTCAATTAATGAACGCCAACTTAAATACTCTAGGCTCTCTAGTAATTTTGCTTGGGTAATTAATGGTATTATATCATCACGTAATTCGTTGACTGAGACTGCCTCTCGATTAATAGCAAGCCAATACATAACTGACTTTTCTAAGCCTGACAAACGATTAAGCTGTTGAGCTAGTAAAGCACGGATACCATTAAAAACAGATGTAGACTGCGATAAAAATTCTGTAATGTTACCAGCAAATAAGTCTTTAATTGAGGTTGCAACAATTTTTAAAGCCAAGGGATTACCGCTATAGCGTTCAATAATTGCAAGTATTTGTTCTTCTTCTCCAGACAACCCCTGAAAATATATGATTTTTCGTGCTTCTGACTTTAAACCAACTAAACGTAAACTTCTAATGGGTAAAGCATCGCTTTCAAGTGCTATTAATTCAATTGGTTTCTCACGGCTAGTTATCACGACACAACTTTTATGAAATAACTCACCAATTAGCTTAAGTAGATCTCCATACTCTTGATAACCTTCGCGATATTGCCATAATTCATTACCTGTTTGTAGAATTGATTCAATGTTATCAAGTATTATTAAACATCGAGAGGACTGTAAATGAGAAATTAATCGCTTTATCTTATCACTTGGAGTTTTTGGTAAATCTGTCTCTTGTTGATTTGATATAAATTTTATTAAGTCATCTAAAATCTTTTCTAGTGGTGGAGATTCGCGAATACTTCGCCAAATGACATACTGAAACTGATTTTGAATATTTTGTACTAGTTTGGCACATAAAGCTGTTTTGCCAATTCCCCCCATTCCTAACAGTGCCACAAGTCGGCATTTTTCATTTACAATCCATTGCTCTAGCGTAGCTAATTCTTCATCACGTCCATAAAAATGAGTAACATCTGGGACTTCTACCAAATCTTGATACCTTTCTGTTACCTCTTGCTTGCTTCTTACTTTTGCAGATATTTTCGCTTGCTCTTTAGACTTTCGTGTTCTCCGTTTTTCCCACTCTATCTCAAGCTGCTTAATATTCTCTTGTTTATCTTTAGACCAAAGCGAAAGCGTAAATTGCCAGTATCGTGAACCTTGCTGATTGGGGCGCCTTTCCAAAATCTCCAAAAAATCTTCTAAATAGCTAAGTGCTTCCCTAATGGCTTCAACAGATAGCTCTCCCTTCGTTAGTTCTTTTAAAGATTGTAATGTTCCCTTAACTTCAAGCTTTGGGTTAGAATTACACACTTTTTGCCATCGACATTTTTCTAAGCCACGATAATAATAACAATTATCAATTTCATCACAAGCATAAGCCACCACCGCCTCTAATAAAAGCTTAACTCGTTGTTCAACCGCAGGACCGTAGCTACGTTTTGGCATAGATCAAGTGCAAATATTTTTGACTTCATTAATATTGTGGTAATTACTGACGGCTCTATTATAATTTAGTTTCAAAAATAACATCTATTAAATACCTGCCAATTATTCTTGAAAATCAGTACTAATTAGTAAGAAGCTTTTTCCTGCTTTAACCCCTCTACCTTGGCAGTTCTGTTGTAAAAAAAAGTTTTGACTCCCCCAAAGTTTATCTACCCCAAACTTGCCTCTAACCCTTGCTGGTAAAAGCTTATATCCATTTTTATTTCAAACTTGAGGGGCTAACTATTCAAAGGATATGCTTTAACCATAATCTAACTGCCATGAATATAAGTATCAATATCATGACAGTGTATTTCTGTTGACCCATCTTTATGAGTATAAATGCTTAAGGTAAGTAGGAGACTTAACTTGTTAAGAGAGAAGTGCAAACCTTTAGTCTCTCTTCGTTTACGTTTAAACCTTACTTAACTGCCCTAATTACTCGAACTAATCATAGGTGAATGCCTAGCTGCATCTTCATTAACTAACAATTACTGTGAGAAAACTATGAACGAGCTACAAAATAACAATAGTCATGTAAACAATGCGGAACAAAGCAACAACTCCATTAATGAGATCAAACATCCTATAACGGAACAAAGCAACAACTCCATTAATGAGATCAAACATCCTATAACAGAACAAAGCAACAACTCTATTAATGAGAGCGATCATCCTATAACTGCTGGCTTCAAATTTTTTTCTTACTTGCTAGAATCACCAGTTAGAACCAAGTATTCACTGTTATTTGGAACAAGTGTATTCATATTTATATGGTTGTTAATACTAACGTTTCTGATTGTTATGCGACCCAAAACAGTAAGTTTTGGAGATATTAAGCTTGATGCTGGAACAATTACGTTAAAGGATGAAGATAATACTAGTAAAACATTAGTTTTAAATCCAAATGGTGGAACTGATAGTGCATGGGTAGACACCCAAATTCAAGTAGAAAAAGGAGACCATATAAAAATTAATGCTACTGGAAAAATTAATTTGGCTGTAGGTAGACTGATCAATTCAGCTAAAGATGATATCCAGTTACAAACTCCTTGGGCAGACCCAGATGGTATATCTCCTAAATATGGAGATGACCCTAATTACCCTGAAATCAAAAATTATAAAATTATGAAAAATCAACCCTTTGGTCAGTTGATAGCAGGAGTGAAAGGAAAAGATGGAAGCATCACTTTCTATGCTATTGGTAAAGAGAATGACTTTGTAGCAGATAAAAAAGGAAACCTTTTGCTAACAGTTAATGATATTTGGTTATCACCAGAAAATAAAGCTGCTTATCTTCCTCCTGAAAGCAATAGCGATTATTATAAAAATACCGTTTTTGATTCGATTTCTACCGATAGAAATACAGCTTTACAAAAAACATCAGGATGGAACGAAGAACAATGGAAGCAAGAGATACATAAACAGTATTTAATAAGGAAACGTAAATGGGATACCATCAAAAACGATAGAAATTACAGTTTGTGGTATGACGATAATGTTGGTGCTTTTGCAGTTACGATATCTATCGAGCGTGTAAAAAATTAATTGATCTTTATCAATCTTTTATACAAGCCCTAACACCATATAAGGGTGAAGCAATACGAACAAAGGCTGCTGCGCGCAGCCTAATAATATGCAAGTTTAATGTAATCTTACTGCTCTTCCATAACTTTGGTCAGAGAAAAATTAAACGGAACTTTCCCCCAAGCGAAAGAGCTAACTGTTGACCAGAGCGACTTTCAAGCTTTTTTAATTCGCTCTTACTGGGTACAAATTGCCAAAGGGTCTTGCGGAGCGAGTTTGAGGCGTTGACCCTCCGTTTTTTAGATTACCATAGATGTCCTAACATTTATCTGGCTTACATGGCGTAAAAGTAACGAAGCTGCTATGAACCGCCATGCGGAGGCTGGAAGTATTGGGTAGCAATACTTCCACCAAAATTTTTGCCCATGTTCAAATTTCACTTTTAGTTAGCGCATTTTAGTCCTGTAACCTTTGCTCTGTAAGAACTTTAGGAGATACGTGGCGGTTTATGTCACGCTTGCTACTTTTACCCCTGCTAGTTTTTCGGTTTGCTTGTGAATAATTTGGATTATTTGTGAAGCATAGTTAGGAGCTTGCAGTTAATTTCTAAGTCGCTTAATTCTTCATCTTCAGTAGATTCTAAATTAGGGTCTTGTAGGTATTGAGTTAGGTCGAGGGGGAATATTATCTCCCTCGACCTAACTCGATACCTATTTAGTAGCGCATTCTTTTGCAACATGAACAAAAGGTGCCCAAATTTTACCGCTCTCTATATTGAGAGCTATAATTACATCTCTGACAATCTCTATATCCATCATATATTAAAGCGCAAATAGATGATTATGCTTTTAATATGCCCAAAATGATGATAGATATTAACATTGCGGGTAAGAAGATGGCGCCTATTCTGAAATATTGATAACGGCGCCTTCTGGGAACCCGTTCCTCTTAAATTCATGCTCTAACATATGGTCGCTGTCCAAGATGCCGTAATATTTAAGCTTCTTACCCATGTCTAGTACAAACTCTCTATTAAATACCACACCGAAGTACACGGCGCCTGCCAAGTCATCCTCTAAGGTGATATCAATTACATTATCCTCCTTATCTATTAACCAAGCATGTGCAATTGCGATATTAATATCATCGTAGATAAAATATCCTTCACAGTAATAGTAATCATCGTTAAACATTATTGCTTTAAAGCAGTTTTCATAACAAACTCGTTTCTTTCCTTTATGAGAAGTTAATTTTCTATTTGTAAAACCTCTTCCTGTTTCAAGTACAAGACGCTCGATACTTTTATACTTATAATCTAATCTGGAACTTAATAATCTATCTAGTAAATCAGCTTGTTCGTTGAGTTTTTCTAGTAAGCGCGCGAGTCTCTCACTCATACTAATTAAATAATTATCAATACATAACTATTCTAGAATAAATTGAATTATTAATTAATAACGGCGCCTTTTGGGAATCCTTCAATCTTAAACTTATGCTCCTGTCGGTAGTCACTCTCCAAAATACCGTACTCTTTAAATTTAGTTACGAAGTCAATCACGAAGTCACGGTTAAAAGCGGCGCCGAAGTATACTACATTCGATGCATCTTGCCAGGTAGGGTCTACAACTTCCCCTTTATCATTGATTAGCCAAGCATGAGTAAATACAAAGGTTACAATGTCATCACTAGCATATCCTTCACAATAAATCAAGTCTTGACGTTTTCTAATAATATTAAAGCAGTTCTCGTAACAATTCTTAGGAGTACCTTTAAGTTTAGAATTCTTAGCTATAGTTAAATATGGTTTGCCAACTTCAAGAATAAGCTTTTCCATACTTTTATATTTATACATTGGATTTAAAGGGAACGAATCAATTAAATCTGCTCGTTCTTGAAGTTTATCTAGCAAGCGTGTAAGGTTATCACTCATATTAAAATATAGTACAATGAGTAGAAGTATAGATAATTGTTAAATATGAAGCAAAACTATTTTATTATATTTGATACAGCAGAAGGCGCCTATCTTTGTCTCACACCTGACGGCAATGCAATACTTACATACTCAACGCATAAAGAAGCTAGAGATGTTTTTGAACTATATTATCAAGAATGCCACGAACACAATGAATCTATAACTTGGTCTACTAGCGCAACACTGCACTGGATGATATTAAAACCTTTTGTAGTAGCTCTTGATGCGAGCTTATCCCCTGTAGAAGTAGTAAATATGTTATCAAACTTGGCGCCTGACCCAACAGTATATTCTTTACGTAGTACAGTAGTACGTACAATTCAAGGGCTTAAAGTTGATTTGAATACCTGCCGTCAGTATGAAATTTCACAGGTTAGGTTGATTGTAGAAAAGGCGCCTGCAATGTAAATCTTGTTAATTATCTTCATGCTTTACCAGACTAAAAATATATTCTGGTTTATGTCCCCTCTTCCATGAAGGAGTTCTTTTTAATAAAACCTTTTTAATAATGCCTCTCCTAGCTAATTTATTTAATAACGAACTAATGGCGTTAGGGTCAATATTTGTATCTGCTGCTATCTGCGCGCGCGATGCAGAACCACCAAGCTTTTCTAAGCACTCAATAATTGTATCAATTTTAGCTGGTGCATAGGGTGATATCTCTCCAAGTTCTGCTAATACAGTGGATTTTATCTGTTCTAAAGTTTCTTGATTTACATCAATTTGTTTAATCTCGTACAACAAATCAATCGTTAGTTGAACAGCTTTTAGTATTTTTGCATTACTGGGATTAGGCATTACAAGGGACACGGCGCCGACTTGATTAATATATCATCGTTTTTTGTACGAAGCATACCAAGGTCTTTGATTATGAGGTTTTAACTCAGGTGCCAGTTCTCCATATACCTCTTCATACCGTTCAACCATCTCGCAAAGGTTCATCACTTCGGGGGTAGCGTCTGTTATGGTGTCACTAAGTAACAACCTCTTAGACTGCGTAGCTATAGATACTAGTAGCTGTTGCTGTGTGTTCATGATTGGGCGCCTCAATTTTAGTTATTTGGAGATTTAACAAACTTCATAACTTTATCTAAAAATAATCGTCTATCAACTGCTTGAATTTCAACAACAGTTTTACCAATAGGGTCGTAATTATCTGGAATTTCAAAATACTCTGATGCCCAGTAATTTTTATTTGTCTCTTGCTCATACTTTGCAACCTCGTCATATGAACCAATACAAATACTCGCCTCTGTAAAATATAACTTCACTTTTCCTTCTTCGTTACGTATAAACATAGAACTTATATATTGATAATTACTACTGAACTTATTTTACACTTTGCTTGGCGCCGTTATCACACGCATATTTTTTCGACGCCTATTTTCTAATAATTAAATTGATAATTATTACCAAAATTCCAACGCTGTATTATACAGAGTCATGCTCACTTAAATACTTCTCAACCTTGTGTCTAATCTCCGACTCCATCACATCTAGATGACCGTCTACGTCAGCATACCAGCCATGCTGATTTAAGACTTTAATTAAGGCGCCTACCGCTTCCCGCGCGCAGGTTTCTCGTTTCCCTTTGGGTGACTCTAAGTAAGCCTGATACTCTGATTCTGTTTTCCCTTTACGTAATGCGGATTTTTCAATAATGCTAGTTGCTTTCTCAACACTACATAGATAGGTAGCGTCAGTGTAGGCGCCGATTTCTTTACCCTTCGCATTATACCTAGTCCCGTCCTTAAGAGTTACAAGTCCTTTCGGGGAAACTTTTTCGACTTCGTGAATTTCTGCTTTACTACCACGAGCATCATCATAGAAAAATATGCCAACTTTGTTTCCTGGTTTTAATTCTAAGGTATTCATTACTTTTTAATAATCACTTTTCAATAATATCGGCGCCGATACGGACGAGCGCGCGTTTTCATGCTCGACCCTAATTACAGCCAGCTTTTGAACAATCGATTACAAGTATGCCTGTATCAAATATTGCATTTGTAGCTGGATTCCAAGAGTTACTATTATCGCTCATAATAACTACCGTTGGTATAGTACTGAGCGCTTTCTTGATTAAAAGATTCTAAAAATTGGTTAGCTAAATATTGCGCTTCGCTTTTAGGCATCCTGAGCAGAATTATAAGCTAGTCCACTCCGGAAGTATACGTTTGATAACCGAGTAAGCTTGAACTCTCGTGATTATTTTATATGTATTTAGCACATTCCTCGAGTCCAAAGAAAGAAGCTAGTTCTATAAGGTTTATTGATATGGTTATGCCACAATGTATTAACCAACCTTCTTCATTAAGCGTCAATTATCTTATCACAAATGTTCATGCTTGATACTAGCTATTATCTTTCAATATTGCTGCAATTTAAGAATTTGTATCATTCTATTTAACTGGTCCTTGCGTTTCTAATCCTAATTATCGTTCCATTCCTCTGCTGTAAACCCTACTTCTACTTCCTCCGGAAACTGTTTTTCCATCTCGGCGATAGCTTCTTCTTGTGAGTTAGCTTTTATGTAGTGGCCTTGACGTGCGCTGGTTTTGGTGGCGCCGGGTACATCATCAGTATAAGGCTTGTTACGAGTGCATCTGTACATTTTCATAGTATTCACCTTGGTAATAATAATGACAATTATATACTGGGGAGATTAGTGGCGCCTGTAAAGCTGTTGGCTACTGTAGCTACAGTATAAGGCACGACGAAAGCTGTAGTTAGTGGCGCCATTGCAAAAAGCCGCATACTTCCATTATTTACTGGCGCCCTTGAAGATTGTAAAATTGTTGACGGTTAACATATGTATTTTGGCAAAGTTAAAAATCATACAGGAGTAAATACGATTGCAGCGAATTATTTTAGTATTGATTAGTACTATCTTAAGTATTACAGTACTTGACTGGCATCACGCACTTGTTGCACAGGAAACTAGAAGTGACCCGAAGCCAACAGATGTCATCAAATCAATCAAAGCAACTCTGCTGCGTAATACTCCTGTAACAGGCAAAATAGCGCGCGCTGTGGCAATTACCCCGGATGGACAAACAATTATTGTTGGCACAGACGAAGGTAAGATTCAATTGTGGGCATTAAAAACCGGAAAACTAATCCGTGCGCTTGACTCACATACTAATTGGACTCAATCCGTTACCATCAGTCCTGATGGTAAGGTACTTGCAAGCTGTAGTCCTGATGGTACAATTAAATTCTGGAAGTTAGACGGTACACTTTTACAAACGCTACAAAATATAAAAGGAGTTTATTCTTTAGCTTGGAGTCCAGATGGTCGATTTTTACTTAGTGGCGACAATGCAGGTCAAATCAAAATATGGACACGCAATGCAAAACTAGTTCGTACTATAAATGCCCATAAAGGTAATATCGTAGCTATTGCAATTAGCGGTAAAGGAATTATTGCAAGTCGAAGTTTTGTAAGTATTGATGAGAAAGAGCAAGATATTAAACTTTGGAATTTAAATACAGGCAAATTAATTCGTAACATTAGCGCAGGTTCGGTAGGGGGAATAAATTCTTTAGCAATAAGTCGCGATGGAAACTTACTTGCAGGTTACTCTATTACTAATAAAGGGACTCCAGAAAATTCTAATAGTACGGAAACAGTAAAGATATGGAACTTGCGAACTGGGGAGAATATTTATACTTTAACTCCAAAAATTGACCGTCCTCATGCAATCGCATTTAGTCCCGATAATAAAACCGTGGCAATAGGAGGATTCTCAAACCAAATTGAAATCTGGGACATCGACAGTCAAGCAGAAACTTCGGCGCCTACTTCGGTGCCAGAATCTAATATACTAGAAATTAAGTATAAATACATTAGTAATAAACTGATAACAATTCCTTCAAAACATCAAACCTACTCACTTATTTTTAGCCAAGATGGTAAAAAATTAATTAGCAGTGGTTCGCAGTCGTTTACTGTGTGGTCAATTCAAGCACCATAAATGATGTTATTTTTGATTACATAAAACACTCCTTGTTTAGCCGTTACATGCTCTCTCTTGCCTACTTATTGTTTTATGATGGATATGCAGGTCATCTACAGCAGCTTTGTGCTAGCTCGTGTTGCTTTTTCTGAGAAGTGTTAAACCAGTGGCACCGCTAATGTTCATTTGTTTACAGGGTCTTTTTTTTATTCCTGGGATTTAGCACCATGCTAAACTATAGTTAGATAGAAGGCTAATTGCAAAGCATTTTCTCAATACTGTCACAAGCAGTCTTTATACCATTTTCAGATTGGACTAGCTTGCCTATTTCGATTGCTTTATTTTTATAACTTTGGTTATTAAGTAGGAGTTGTAGTTCGGTGGTAGCTCGTGTAGATGTGTATTCATTTTTAGGTATAGTTCGAGCTACTCCCAAACGGGTTACACGAGCAGCATTATCAGGTTGGTCATGACTCCAAGGGACAACAAGCACAGGACGACCAGCTATAAGCGCTTGTCCCGTGGTGCCAATTCCCCCTTATCAACGGCGCCGGATAACTAAATTACAGTGACGTTTTTATACAACTTTCTCAACCACTAAATAGACAACCTGGAAGTTGTTTTCATTACTGGATTTTCGTCCTTGCTTGCCCAGTTGTACTTGTAAAGCGGGATGACTGGCACTATGTATCAGTCAGTTACAAGTATGATAGGCGCCTGGTTAGCCACGGGGGAGTGCAGCATGTCATTGCCCCCGAATTAATACGAACCCTTCGTAGCCTTTTGCCGCAACGTCGTCGCATTTCTGCACGTATGGGGGAAAGCCGAGGTAGGGCATGAACACGCGGGACTTGCCAGGAATGTTTGCGCCCAGGTACCACGAGTTACACGTAGGATAGAGCGTGGCCGATGCCACTTCGTTGACGTGGTTGACCCAAGCGTCCTGCGCCGCGAGCGTCGGCTCGATACACACAAAGCCGTGGTCGCGAACGTAGAGAACGCAGTCGGCGATCCATTCAACGTGCTGCTCTATAGACGGAATCATGTTCGTCAGTACCGAAGGACTGCCGGGACCAGTGATAGTGAACAGGTTTGGGAAGCCGACCGTCGCAACCCCAAGATAGGTGCGTGGTCCTTCAGCCCACGCCTCCTTGAGCGATCGCCCGCCTTTGCCGCGAATATCAATTTTCAGCAATGAGCCTGTCATCGCGTCATACCCGGTGGCGAACACGATGGCATCGAGCTCGTATTCTTTGCCCTTCACCGTGAGGCCATGCTCCGTGATCTCCTCGATGGGCGAGCTGCTCACGTCGATTAAGGTAACGTTTGACCGATTGAACGTTTGGTAGTACCCCGTATCGACACACAAGCGCTTGCAACCGACGACGGTGCGAGGCAATAGCTTCTCGGCAATGGCCGGATCGTGTACAGCCTCGCGGATTTTCCCATGAATAAACTCTGCTGCCGTGTCGTTGGCTTCCTTGCTGAACAACAAGTCGGCAAACGCCCCGAGGAATGGCAACCCGCCATGCGCCCATCGCTCCTCGTATTCGCGCTGCCGCTCATCAGGCGGCATCGCCAATGCTGAGACCTCGTTGTGACGAATGTTGATACCGGAGGGCAGAAGCTTGTTGTGTGCTCTGAGACTGGCGTAGTTGGCTTTGACTTCTCGCTGCACCTCTGGGTTAAGCGGACCGTTGCGCGCGGGAATGGTGTAGGCGGGAGTGCGCTGGAACACGAAGAGGTGGGAAGCCTGCTGCGCGATGAGGGGAATACACTGAATAGCCGACGAACCCGTGCCGATCACGCCGACCCACTTGCCAGTGAAGTCAACTCCCTCATGCGGCCAGTTGCCAGTGTGATACAACGACCCTGCAAAGTGTTCGCGCCCCTTGAAGTTCGGCGTGTTCGTGGATGAGAGGCATCCCGTCGCCATCACACAGAATTGTGCCGACACCCGGTCGCCCGCGCTCGTCTCGATGATCCAGCGCCCTGCCGTCTCATTGAAGGTGGCGGACAGCACGCGCGTGTTGAGTTGGATATCACGCCGCAGTAAGAAGCGATCCGCAACGTGATTGAGGTATCGCAGAATCTCCGGTTGTGAGGCGTACCGCTCCGTCCACACCCACTCTTGTTGCAGCTCATCAGAGAACTGGTAGGAATACTCCATGCTCTCGATGTCGCACCGCGCCCCCGGATAGCGATTCCAAAACCACGTGCCGCCGACACCGCTGCCCGCCTCGAACACGCGGGCAGAGAGTCCAAGCCCGCACATACGGTGCAGCATATAGAGTCCGGCGAACCCGGCACCGACAATCACTGCATCGAAATCACCGTCCGACTTTTGGTTGGTTTCCATAGGGTTCAGTTTTACCTCAGCCATATCTCAGCCTCCTCGGAGTCGTAATTTAAACTGACAGGGGCTTCGCTCATCAGTCTCTTAGCTAACAATCTATTGTACAGAGCTTTGCTGCCTCGTTTGAAAATCCTATATTCCGCATTGTCTTGATCCACTGGTCACGCGGAGTTTCCACTACCTTGACTGGTTTAAGTAAAACTTTGGCCGACATGTTGAAAGTTCCAGCAATTTTGTATTGAGAACGCCCAATTAAAATTAGCAGCAAGAGTTCTTTTTCAAACTCAGTAAATTTCTGTTTGAACTCAGTTAAGAAGTTTACCGCTAATCTGTCCTGTTCCATCAATATTTTTAAGCTTTGAAATCGAAGTTACATGAACGCTTGAAAGCTCCGATAGCTCTCTGTTTGTTATCTTTTTTCAGTCATTAATACTCGCAGGCGCCAGCGTATCATTGTTTTGCTTGTCTTGAAGTAAATTTTTGCGTTTAGCTCTCTTTCGTTTTATAAGGCTAAAAACTTTGTCGGCTTCAGGTGGTTTCTTTGAGTCAACAGAATAATCAAGCAAATCTCCAGGGGATCCAAGCTTTTTGAACCTATCTGAAAGAATTTTATTATTCATGCTTATATAACTAAAAAATACTGTGCCTATCCTGTAACTAGGCGCCATTTTACTCTCGATAGAATGAAGTTAATCTACTGCGTATTTAAATTTTGCCATGAAAACAAGAGCGGCAATCATGAGTTGATCCGCTTTTTTTGTTTTATAAATAGACTGGTCTATTTTATGTCTATAGTACAAAACCTTATATATAATGTCAACTAGCAGTTCACACAAAGAGTCATCTCAAGGTTCGGAAATATTTATGGTTCCATTAGATTTAGTTGTAATGATAGCTTGGGATTCTAAATGCGGTGAAAATTTAAAACATATACGAGGTGATGTGTCAAGACGTGAAATAGCCCGCAGGGTAGCAAGCCGTGGTATCGAATGTTCACAAGAATACATAAGAAAGTTGGAGCAAGGAACAGCAACCGTAGTTTCAACAAAAATAGTTATTGCACTGGCACAAACACTTGAAGTAGACCTAGCTCAAATAATGCCTGGTTTAAGAGTCAAATTATCGCCATTGTTTGTACTGTCAGTTGCCAATTTGCCCGAATAAAGTTGTATAATCTTAGTACAAGCAAAAAAACAAGGCGCCTGCGACATTCCCCGAAGGGTTTAAAACAGGCGCCCACAAACTAAAAAGCTCTACTATGATTACACACCTCCAGGGTCTAAGCATTACCAGTTTGGATGAACTAGTGATATCTCCATCACTATCCAACGATTTTATGAACGATGCAAATAATGTTGTGCATCCAATCGGCGCCTTATATACATCGACTGTACAGCTTGTACGTTACTCGTTTTGGTTAGGAGAGCAAAAAGAAATTTTACCGAAACAGCAATATAAAGATTTGTTAAGCCAGCTTGGTTGGGAGAACGAAGAAAAAGCTTATCTGAAGATAAAAGCAGCTTTTAGCGGCTTTACCCCATACGAACTAGCACAAGTTGAACCACGTACTATCTTTCTAATCGCTCTTAACTTTAAAAAATACCAGTCTGTTATTCCCCAAATGAGGGCTTTGCCTCAAATCACCCAAGATAAAGTTCGCTGTTTCATGAAGCAATGCCATAAACCTAGAGCTAAAAAGGAATCCGAGGAAGCTACGATTTGGCGAATGATGCCAGATGGTTTGCGTGCGTTTGAGATTGGAACAATATATAACCAATCTCTGGGTGTCATTCTTGAAGAAATGATGAAACAAGAGGGTAGAACCGCACAATCAATCGTCTCTGAAGCGATAGTTGCTCGCTATAAGTCTAGATATGGGTTTCCAATCAAAGAAGATACCCAAGACAGCGAAACGGCACCTGTTGAGGAAGAAATAGCACAAGATGAAAAGGAAACGGCGCCTTTACACGAAGTGACAAGTGGTAATCAAACGGCGCCTGATTATGAGGAAGTAGCACTAGACAGTTCTGTTTATTCCTGGGATGAAGACCAACTGAGCGCAGAAGAAGATTTACAGGACGAAACATCCTCGTATAATCCCTGGAGTGATGGAGAGGGTGTTATCAAAGATACCTGGAGTTTTGAACCAGATGAAAAAGAAGATTTTATTGAAGACTACGAGGTTTTAACAATGGTAGATAGTCAACCACAAAAAATGGCGCCCGTTGACATATTAATTCAAGCATTGCGAACAGCTACCTCTTGGCAAGAAATATCGGAAGCGCTCAAAATCGGTGAAGAGTATAAGCAGTCAGCTTGGAATGCCCTTACACAATCAGAACGTTTGAGAATTATAGAACTCACTCCCCCTGCTATCAAAAAGCTTAGTTATGCTAAACATGAAGGTTTAATCGCAGAGTTTCGTGTGGAGCGTGAAGGTGTGTATCAAGTTAGAGAAAATGGTTGTTTTATCTGGGACATTGTTTTTGAGTATCGAGTTGATGAGTATCTTGGGCGCTTTGTAAATCAATACCAAAATTGATAGGGCGTCAAATACCTGCATGTTCATATTTAAGTATTTGAGTATCTGAATGTTTAGATACTTAAATATATCTAGCTGAACCAACTCAAAGCCGCAATGTAACGCTGGTTTATATTGGATAGGCGCCTATTATTTTAATCATCAAAAAATGGTGTGTATGGGTATAAATAATCCTACTGCCAATGCGTTAGTAAGAATAGAAGCTCGGCGCCTATCCAAAGAATTGAATATATATGTGTGTCAAGGAAAAGAACGTTACGATTTTACTAAACGCTCTAAACAAATGGTTGACGCGGTATCCGGCGCCAATAGTAAGTTATATGCCTTTGCTAATAAGGCTTGTCCAAATGGGTGTAAGCCTAGTAAAAATCAAGAGCGGTCATGGCTCCGGTACTTGGCTTACTGTTGCTTATGCTCACTATTTAGGTATACAGTGGAAATAATTTTCAACCAGGGATGGAATCGAGGCGCCCTCCCTGGTTGAACATTCCCGCCGCAGCGAAAGACCATCATCAACAGTTAACACTTTGATAAATGTAGTTAAAAATTTGGGGTGAGTTAAACCAACCACCCCAAACAACACTTGTAAATTCTCGAATGCATATTACCAGTAGCAATAATAACATCGTGCTTAATATGGTGCTTTCCTAGTAATTACGGAAATTTGGTTAAAACCATTTTTGCTTCAATTTATTTAAGCGAAGCAAATAACTAGAATTCTAACTACTTTCCGAACGGCGATAATCTCGGCCGGATTTATTGCGGGTGGCGCCTGTAAACCTGTTGGCTACTGAACGTAAGGAGGTGCCTATAAATAGTTGATTAACCACCAGAACATGTAGCTACAGTATCACGCACGACGAAAGCTGTAGTTAGTGGCGCCATTGCAAAAAGCCGTACTGAAACATGTAGTTATAGAAGCGCACGCCAAATTTCTAAAAAGGTGGCGCCATTCCATTTTAGTACAAATGAATTATAGTAATAAATACTTAGTGAGAAAATAAGCTTCTAAGGGGTGCATAAAAAAAATTCTTAACCGTTTGAGTTAATAGAGAGTTTAAACGGCGCTCGTAAAATTATTGTCCACCCTTCTTAAGATTATCTATTAAATCAATTATGAGTATAATTACGATTGAGCAAAAAAATCACCAATTGATTGTTTCTAAATTTATCAATAATTTTCGTCAATTGCTTTCTCAAGGTAAAAATGATTACTTTGAAACAAAAGGAAAAGTTTCTCTAACTGAGCAAATAATGCATTTTATCCAAAAAGGTCAAGCGATAGAAATGATTTTACCTGGATTTCCTTGCAAGTCACCCAATAATAATACTAAAGTATTAGGCTATTTACCTGACCGAGGAGAAGAAATTGCTTTAAAAAACTTGGATAATTTCTGTGAAGAGGTGAGAAAATTTTATGCACCAGGATGTAAACTTATCATTTTTAGTGATGGAACTACATTCTCTGATTTGATTGGAGTTAGCGAAGAGACTCAAGAAAAATACAATACTGCTCTCAAAAATCTTATTAAACTTCGTCATATCTCCTGGGAATCTTTGGATAGTTTTTTCTCTAACGAAAATGGATATGATGCTCTCCGGGAAGAACTTATGAGCCAATACTGTTCTCTGAATAAACAGCAGATAGAAGAGCAGATTCAAAATGATGAGCAAATACGCCAAACTTACCAAGGTTTGAAAAATTTCCTTTTTCAAGATAATCCTTGGAGTAATAGCAATTCTCCTGAAACCAAAAAAACTCGACTGAAGCAAAGTGGTGAATTTGCAAGAGTTATGATTCAACGGAATGATGCATTAACAAAATTACTTTCAGAAAAATTTCCGCATCATCTGAGGCTTTCTGTTCATGGTCATAATAATGCAGGTCCTAAATTTGCAGTTCATATACTACCTAATGATTATCGTTGTATCACCCCTTGGCATAACGTAGTTGTTAACACTTTTTACAATCAAGAAATTCTTATGAAGAAAGAAGAAGCTGAAAAATTACCTAACACTGCTCTGGTTAGGCGCCAACAACAACCTTGGTATTACATACAATCAACAACAGAAATTTGGGGTCAATGTGAATTAGAAATTATCAAGGCGCCAAAAACTGGAATTCGCATTACTTATAAAGGTAATGATAATCAGAAAAAGCCTGATTGCTCAAGCCTTGATTCAAAGACATTACAACATCTGTGTCTAGAATATGGATTTGTAGTTTTACGAGGTTTTCATGTTAATAGCAAAGAGCATCTTGTCGAATTTTCATTACTGTTTGGAGAACCAGTAATTTGGGACTTTGGTGCTGTACATACAATTCGACCGAAAAAAGTCCCTGATGGCTACATTGCATCTCGTGAAGCTGTTCCTTTACATTGGGATGTAAGTATGCCACCTTCTTACTTAGAAAGAAATGGTCGCTATGAAGATTTTACTCCTCAGTATTTTATTCTTTATTGCCATATTGCTCCAGCAAGTGGAGAAGGACAAACTACAGTAGTTGATGGCCGAAGAGTTCTTGAGAATGCAGGAAGAGCAAAAGTTGAGGCATGGAAACAAGTAGTAATCGATTATTATACCAAACATACTTACTATGGAGGTAAACAGCGCAGCTATCCATTAATAATGCAACATCCAATTACAGGTGAAGATATCCTTCGGTATCAAGAAGGTTCAGACTCTAAATTACAAACCTTTGAGTTATCTTCAAAAAGTTTACCTCAACAAGATTGGGAAGAACTAATTGCTGAATTACAAGCTAAAGTGTACGATGATAGCTGCTTAATTTGCCATGACTGGCAGCAAGGCGACATACTATTAATCGAAAATCATTACATGTTACACGGTAGAACACCTGCAAGCGACTTAACTGATGACCGAGAACTGTGGCGCGTACAATTATTACCACATAATACTTTAGATTCAACCAAAGTTGCGTAACGCGCAGACGGATGTTACTAATGACCTCGACAATTCAAAATTCATTCATGTCCCGAACCTTTGAAAATAACCTTTGGTACACTGCGTGAACATTCATTGTCGTTGACGTAGTGTTCCGCAGGAAAGACAAATTCAAAATTTAAGAGATCGTAATTTGTCTGCGACAATGAATGCATTTTGCATTTTGTTCACGTAGTGTACCGAAGGTAATTTGAGCGAAGCTATTGACAGGCGCCTTTAACAATTATTTTATTGGGCGCCTATAAATAGTTGATTAATTAGTTGGACACCCAGATGCAATAATACGCGCGCCCTCGTTAGTATTCGGCGCCATTGCAACAAGCTCCATACTCCCATCTTTATTCTTAATGCAACCTTGTGCTTCGACTATTGTGTTTTGCGCTTTATTAGTGGCTATGTCTGATACATTGGTATTGTTATTATCCAAAGTTGCTAACTTAGTGGTGTTAGCGGCGCCCGTAATGGTTTAAGAGGGCTGGATGGTAAAGAACCGCGTCCTGTGATGGTAAATTCTCGTAACGGTTTGGCGCCGGGTTCTCTTGGACAAATGCAATTCGGTCATTGTAATTAGGGTCGCTACTGCTAATTATTACTTTGTCAGTAGCGTTGACTGTGGTTTTACCCGCGCGTCCGTCACTTGAGGTAGTGGTTAAGTTTAGAAGTCTCCTCCCTTAAGGTATTATCAGGTGTAATCTGTGCATCAACTGAAGTGTTAATGAATACTAAAAAACTACAGAATAAAAGCTCAATATTATTTTACGCGCGGGCCGTTTGGGAAGACTTCAAGCTACAAGAACGCTTCAAGCATCCGCAAGACCTTTTACCTCTAAGTACAACATGTGCTATATTTACATTTATGATTTTTCCGATTGGCAAATTCTATGAGGTCGGTTGCGAGAACAGGCGCCATTGCATTGATGATTGTTATATATGGGATGCCTAGAAAAATTAAAACTCGGTTTTGAAGAGTTGAGGAAGAGTGGTTCTATTGTGGATGCATTTATAAAGTATTCGGCACCTGTTAGGCAAGACCTAAGCTCATTTTTCCCTATTATCCTACCTGCGTGCGATAAATTAATAATATAAATATATAGTATTTATGTTTTAACTTGATTATAATATTACTATTAAAGTATTAAAAGCTAGGTATGAAAATAGTATTTACTGGTTCAAGAAATACTGATTCTAGTCAATCCTTAATCGTCAAGAATAAATTACAGGAAGTTGCCCAAATGGATGCAGTTTGGCACGTAGGCGATGCAATGGGTGTTGATGCACTCGTCAGAATTCAAGCAAGGCGCCTATGCACCGACGCGCCGATGCCAAGCAGATGGTTCAACTTCATCGCATTGGGAAGAACTGTAAATTGCCCCTACTTAAGATTTGAAACTGTGCAAACTCCTTCTAAACATTACTGAGGTTGATCAATGAAGCTCTATGAATTTGCTCCTACCCGGTCAATTCGTGTTCGTTGGGTACTCCAAGAACTTGGGGTGGAATTTGAAGCAATATCCATAAATATGCTGGCAGGTGAACACCGCACACCCGCCTTCCTCGCAATCAATCCCGCTGGGAAGCTTCCTGTGTTGGTCGATGGTGAGCATTCAATCACTGAGTCAGTGGCTATCACCTTGTACCTTGCCGAAAAGTACCCAGACCGTAACTTCGTGCCCACAAACCTACAAGAGCGAGCGCAACTTTATCGCTGGCTTTTCTTTGCTGCAACCGAACTAGAACAACCACTGTGGCGCATTTCTCGCCACACCTTTTTGTATCCAGAGGAGTCGAGATTGCCTGCTGAGGTCTCTCTAGCTCGACAAGATTTCATAAGCATGGCTGTCGTTTTGGAAAACCATATGTTGAGTCGCCATTTTGTAGTCGGTGAACATGTCACGGTGGCTGATTTTGTACTTGCTTACACGCTTGATTGGGCTAACGAAATTCAGCTACTCACCACTTTTCCCACTTTGGCAGCCTACATGGAACGAATGTACGAGCGACCAAAGGCGCCTAAGCGAATCGCGTCTGCGTTAGGGAGTATAGGTAGCTAAGTCTACATAGTATATAGAAACTTAGCAGCAGCAATGACAACGGTTACAGTTATATACAGGTGCCCCCCAGGTTGAATATCTCAACCGTAGAACAATAGTCAAAAATTTGGGGCAAGTATTTAAACTGCCCCACACGAAACTTATAAATGCTCGAAATAGATATTACTAGTAGTAATAATAACATTATTTTTAATATGGCACCGTAATCCTTCGCAATATTTACCCTTGCGGAAACAACGAGGCGCGCTCCCTGGTTGAACATCTCCACCGCAGTAAAAGACTATCATCCGCAGTTAACACTTTGGTAAATATATATAGTTAAAAATTTTAGTTAAAAATTTTAGTTAAAAATTTGGGGCAATTCGTAAATTACCCCAGTGCTTGTAAATACGTTGAAGACATTTTACTAGTATCAATTTTAACTTTGTAGTCAATAGGCGCCTTCCCTGAAATTGCTGAAATCGCCCTGAAAACCTGCTCGGTAGCATCATATGTTTTCTTAACATTTCTTTATTTTTTAGATTCCTAAACTTAACTTTAGTATAGTGTTTCGTGAAAATGCTTATTGTAGATTATAAAATCGAATACGCTATCTAATTGCAATGCGAAATTAAGGAGCAATATCTGAAGTAATGAAGTGAATTCAAAATGAATTATGAGCAAACTATAAATTATTATAAATACAAAAATATTAAAGTTTTAAATCAATTTTTTAAAGTTTAATATTATATATAAATTTCCTCAAAAACGTTGCGATAGCACACTTAAAGCTTTAAATAAAACTTCTTAATTTACGTCCACTTTCTAATGCTCTGTGGGCAGCGATTGAGCGATAAAAATCAAACTGCGTAACTCAAGTAAAATCAATTAGAATGACAAAAAAACTATGCTGAATCATTTTTATAACCGTCGTCGCTTTCTTCAAAATGCTGCTCTATTCTCTACTGGTTTAGCAACTTCATTCCTCCACCCAAGAAAAGCTGTTGCCATTAACCCGTCGGCGCCTGTTGAATACATAGTAGTTGGTTCTGGTGCTGGCGGTGGTCCTCTCGCTGTCAATCTGGCGAAGGCGGGGTATAAGGTAGTTTTAATAGAGGCAGGTGGCGCCGATGAAGCTAACGATATAATCTCAGTGCCATTATTAAGTCCGGTCGTTGGCGAAGACCCAAGAGTGAGATGGGACTACTTTGTCCGACAATATACCGACGAGGGGCGCCAAAGCCACAATAGTAAGTATGTTGCTGACAAAGGCGGTGTGTTGTATCCGCGATCTGGTACGCTTGGCGGATGCACTGTTCATAATTTGATGATCACGATTTATCCAAATAATAGTGACTGGGATGAAATTGCGGAACTGACTAGCGATTCTAGTTGGAAAGCTGAGAATATGCGCTCATACTTTGAGCGGCTTGAGGACTGCCGTTATGTTCAGCGACCAACAGGAATTGACAACCCAACACGTCATGGATTTGAAGGCTGGCTTTCAACCGAGGTTACTGACCCAGCATTGTGGACAAACGACAGTAATATGCAGCGAATTTTACTTTCAGCTGCAACTGAGGCTGGTTCCAAAAGCTTACTTGATGCATTTTCACGTCGCGAACTCGATCCAAATTCTTGGGTCGTTAACTCAAAGGATGTTCAGGGGTTCTACAATATTCCGCAAGCTACTCGAAGTGGTCGGCGCCGTGGTCCACGCGACCTAATTAAAGAGACTGCTGCCGCGCTGCCCAATAACTTGATTGTTAAAACTAACACCCTGGTAACGCGCGTTCTTTTCCGTGGTAGAAATGCAATTGGTGTTGAATTCCTTGAAGGCGCCCATCTTTACCGCGCTGATCCCAAGGCTCCAACTGATGGACCAGAACCTACACCAAGAAAACAAATGTATGCTGCTCGCGAAGTTATCCTGGCAGCAGGCGCCTTTAACAGCCCGCAGATTCTGAAACTCTCTGGTATCGGACCTGCTGATGAACTAAAAAAACATGGTATTAGACCAATCATTAACCTTCCGGGAGTTGGAGAGAACCTGCAAGACCGCTATGAAGTTGGTGTAATCACGCAGATGAATTCAAATTTTACACTTGCTCAAAACTGCACGCCAGGACAACCGTCAGACCCTTGCGCTGCTGAGTTGGAAAAAGGTCAGGGAATTTATACGAGCAATGCCACGTTTGCAGGTCATATCCGAAAATCTGACCCTGCGCGCCCAGTTCCCGACCTCTTCATCTTTGGTTTACCTGTACCATATAAAGGCTACTATCCTGGTTGGTCTGTACCTCTTTCAGAAATAAAAAACCAATTTAGTTGGACTGTTCTCAAGGCACACACACGTAATCGTGCTGGAAGCGTAAAACTACGTTCATCTGACCCGCGCGATACTCCCGAAATCAATTTCCATTATTTTACCGAAGGCAGCGACATCGAAGGTGAGGATTTGGCATCAGTTATTAATGGTGTCGAATTTGTGCGTAAAATGAATGCGCGTATTGCTGATATCTCAAAAGAGATAATACCCGGCCCAAACGTTCAATCACGCGAGGAAATTATCAAATTTATAGAGGCTGAAGCGTGGGGTCATCATGCTTCATGTACTAACAAGATAGGTCCAAAAAGTGACCCAATGGCTGTGGTTGATAGTGAATTCCGCGTTCATGGTACGCGAAATCTGCGTGTTGTAGATGCTTCAGTCTTCCCGCGCGTTCCTGGCTACTTTATCGTCACACCAATTTATATAATTAGTGAAAAAGCAAGTGACGTAATAATAGCAAGCGCTAAAAGCAAAAGGATTTTGCCCGTATATGAAAATATGTGATTAATCTTCAAGTATATTAATGTTGATTTTGCCGCCAATGATACTTTTTCTGTGGGGACAGCGACAGTAAAACCTCCATCAATATTAATGTTACCTCGTCACCACCAAGTTGTTCAGTACCTGCGTTTGTTGGAAGAAGCCAGCCTAATAAATTTACATCCAATAAGTTAGGTGCATGTATGATTTATTACATTAATAAATTTGGGGCAACACATCTTGAAACATTACTTGAAGTAGCTGTGCGCCTTCTGGTCTACTCCAATCTTGCGCTAATTCCGCCATGATTGTATTGGTTGCAGTCAAAATAACACCTTCGCGTCCCATTCTGAGTCTCGACATTTCTTCTGAGATTTCATAGGGTGAGCCGGAAGCGTCCATCACAGCTTGAACTTGATAACCTTCACGACGCGCGCTAATTGCAGGGAAAACAAGACAAACATCAGTTGTAACACCAGCCATTATCAAGTTTTTTCGTCCAGTAGCTTCAACTGCTGCTTTGAAGTTTTCATCATTCCATGCATTCACAATACCTGCTCGTTTGATACGAGTTTCAAAAGCGCCTGGTAAAATCTCTGCGAGTTCCGGTAAAAGGGCACCTTGAATATTTTCTTCTTGACTACTTGTAAGAATCACAGGGATGTTAAGAATTTTTGCTGTCTTTGCCAGTGCTAGAGTATTTCGTTTCACTGTTTCGAGCGGAATATTATGAATTAATTTCATCGTTCCAACTTGGTGATCTATCAAAAGCAATGCTGAGTTTTCGGATGTGAAGATATTATTCATTTCTGCCTCTGCTTTAATACGTGCGCTCTTTAACTTGATGTTTTGATTATCGTTCTATTACAATTAAAAGCGCAAGTAGGCACAAAAAACTGCTATACATACAAATATGTGTGTATATATCTCTCTCGTTGTATGAATAAAAACAAAAATAATGTCTTAGATTCGCATCCTTACTTACGTCAAGCTCTCGATTTAATAGCAGACAAGTGGATTGTTGCTGCATTGTACGTTCTTTCTCAAGGAACAAAGCGTTATGGGGAGATGCAGAAAGAAATTGGAGATATCTCACAGCGGATGTTAACCCGGACATTGCGCGATTTAGAGCGCAATGGATTAGTGCATCGTAAAGTTTATCCTGTTGTACCACCAATGGTTGAGTATTCGTTAACTCCACTAGGTAAAACATTAAATGAAGTCTTGAAAGCTCTCTGTGATTGGTCAACCGACAATTTTAAGCAAGTGGAATCTGCAAGAACAAATTATGATGCTGTCCAGTGAAATTTGAACGTAGTGAGTGGTGCCTTACCGAATGTTAAACATTTTACCAGTAGAATATTAGTTAAAAATTTGGGGCAAGTCTCCAAACCGCCCCAAACAATACTTGTAAATACTCGAATTCATTTACCAGTAATAATTTTAACAATTTATGACCTAGATGCCTTCTCGGTAATTGCGGATATCAAGCGATGCGGGGGCGCCTGTCAAAAATTTGGGGTGAATTTTGAAACAAACCACCCCAACAACACTAGTAAATTCTCGAATGCATATTACCAGTAGTAATAATAACATCGTACTTAATACGGTGCCTTCCTGGTAATTACGGAAATAAAAACAGGCACCTGTTAAAAATTTGGGGTAAGTCTTGAAACAAACCACCCCAAACAACACTTGTAAATACTCGAATCCATTTACCAGTAGCAATAATAACCGAAGCGCGGGGGACGGCGCCTTCGGAGTAATTGCGGAAATAAAATAGTGGCGCCTATCCGTGTTCTTATATATACCTTTAGGAAATTAAATCCAAAACCCTATTTTTACGCTTGGTCAATTCGGGACATAGCTTGGAAATCGGCTATATATGTCCCCTCAAAGAAAATTTTTAGGGGTTGTGTGCGAGTGAAACTTCGTGTACTGGTGCCAATACATTGATAATCGTTATAAATTTATACAAGTAGCTATATGTACCTCTAGAAAATCGAAATTAATGTATGTTCCCAAAAATAAAATCCGAAGCTTGATTTTTTAAACTTGCTGAAAATAGGCGCCGTTAATTTTGTTGATCTGATTCAGTGGTCTCTTTGTTGAAATGGCGCTCGCGGGCTTGGAATGCAGCGATTGCAGTATGCAAGGTAAGATAAATATGTTCAGAATCAATATGGAGTAGAAGCTGTGACCCCTTCAATTGCTTGTATAAATCCTGTTTTACACGTGTCATGGCAAAAGTAATACCCCTGGCGGCTAGTTCGCGATGCAATTCTGTTAATGTGTCGATGGCAGTAATATCAACTTCAACAATTGCTTCTGTGTTCAACACAAACCACTCTACGGGTGTTGTTTCTGCCTCAATTGCCTGCAATACTCGTTGTTTGAAATGTTCTACATTGGCAAAGAAAAGGGGAGCGTCATACCGATAAATGACCAATCCTGGTATAGTTTTGGCGCCTTCCCAGTCTTCAATATCGTGCAATCCTGGTATACCAGGTACTTCTCCTAAAACTGCATCATGCGGTCGTGCAATCCTTGCAAATAAATCAATCACAGATAAACCTATCGCTACACCAACACCAACTAAAATATCTGTGATTAAAACTCCAACTGTTGTAGCCAGAGCCACGAATAGTTCAATACGTCGGAATTTTGCCAACCTAAAAAATTCTGGTATTTCAATCAGTTTGGTAGCTGCATAGATGACAATTGCCCCCAACGCCGCCTTGGGAAACTGTGCCAGCAACGGTCGCAAAAATAACAATACTAAGATGACTACAATTAGAGCAACTAAAGAGAACATTTGGCTTTTACTGCCTAATGAATCCGCAATTGCAGTACGACTACCACTACTACTAATGGGAAAACCCTGCATCAATCCGTTTCCCAAGTTTGAAGCTCCTAGTGCCAATAGTTCTTGGTTAGCGTCAATTTTGTAGTGGTTGCGGGTAGCAAATGCCCTTGCTGTGAGAACATTATCTGAATAGCCAACAACCGCAATCCCAATCGCTGAAGCTACAAGTGTTGATATGTCTTTAGTTGATAGCTGAGGTAAAGTAAAATGCGGTAAGCCAGCCGGAATTTCTCCTACTACAGCAACCCCTTGTTGTTTCAGATGGAATAGTCCCACACTCGCTGTTGCCAGTAACACCACCAACAGTGGACCGGGTGCATTCGGAAAGCGATGTTGAATTATGAATAAAAAACCTAAAACTATAGCTCCTAAAATCAGAGTTGGTTGGTGAATTTGATCTAGCTTTCCCAAAAATTCACTTACTTCCCCAAAAACAGTATTTGCTTCAATCTTAATGCCGCCTATTTTACCTAACTGCCCAGCAATCATAATCACGGCAACCCCTGCCATATAACCAACCAAGATTGGTTTAGACAGCAAATTTGCAAGAAAACCCAGACGGGCAATGTAGCCAATGATGCATATAGCACCAACCATTAAAGCCAGCATAGAAACGAGGCTGGCATAGTTACCACCATTAGATGCAACCAAAGGAGCAATCGCTGCCGCTGTCATTACCGCAGTAGTCGATTCTGGCCCTACCGAAATTTGTGGTGATGACCCAAGTATTGTATAAATAACCATTGGCGGTATAATTGCCCACAACCCCACCACAGGTTGCACCCCTGCTAACTCTCCATAAGCCATACACTGTGGTATTAAGTAAGCCGCTACTGTTACACCTGCTAATATGTCTCCACGTAACCATTCTCGCTGGTAAGATAGTAACCGTTTCAACCCTGGTATGCGTGGTAACTTTATTTTGTACTTTTGGGACATGGCGCTCACTGCTCGGACTTAGAGGATGTTTAAGAAAATAATAAAATATTGAGTGCGCTCACGCTTCTAAAAGCAAGGTAGGGTTCGCTGTGGTGCTTTGAAATTGTTAGTTTTTACTCATTGAAAACAACAGGCGCCGTTCTTAAACTTTATGTTGGCGCCAAGGCAATAAAAAATACCCAATCCTGAATATTAGGTACTTAGAGCGTCGGACTAATTAATTGTTCCAACAGCAACATAACGCATGAGAATTAATCAGTGTATCCAATTTTGTAACCATTCCTGCTTGCCAAAAATCCTCGATTATATTGAAACCATCAATAAATCGTAGAATAAATAACTTATGTTACTACCTAAATTTGCTGTTTTAAATACACTGTTAAGCGTAATTATAGGTACGCAAATCTTTGTTACTACTAATGCTAACAGTCAAGTTGTAGAAAAGAGTACTATCACTCAAACAAGAGCGGAACCCACCCAAAAACCAAACGTAGAAAAACTACCTCAAAGAACTTTCCGCTTAATTCAACGTGATATTCAAAAACGTTTTGGTACCTCGCCAGCTAGTTTGCGCTTTCATGCAGCAAGTCGCGAAACTTGGGATGGATGTATGGGTTTACCAAAGCCTAATGGCGCCTGTACTGCAATTGCTATTCCTGGTTGGCGGGTAGTTGTTTCCGACCAAGCGAAAAATGCTTTCTGGGTTTACCATACCAGTAACGATGGTAAAATCCTAGCCTATAATGCTACCGCAAGTTTACCTCGTAATGCTAAAATTAGCGCTCCCAATATTATCAATAAAGATAAAATTATTCCTACATCCAGCAGTTCGGTTATTTTCCAAGCAGCCCAAATTACAGGCTTTTCATCAGAATATTATGCTTGGGAATTAACTAATGATGGTCTATTAACCCGCCGTGCGATTGGCAGAAATCCAGGTAAACCAGAAACAATTCGTCAATTAAGTAAACAGGAACTCAAACGATTTAATGATGTTTTAACTCAAAACTCGTTTAATCATTTTCATCGCTTGAGCTATTTGGACATGGGTGCGATAGCTGCTGATGCAGCTAGTTTCCAACTTAATTACAACGGCGCCGTGATTGAGTACACTCAAACTGATATACAAAAATATCCTGCCAATCTTAGACGAATTATTTCCGCATGGGACACGTTGCAGCAACGGAATAGTCAGTAAAAACAATGTTTTCGCGTACCTCACATCTTGCACCAAGAAAAATTTATGGAATTTAAGCACTCAGTATTAAAGCTCAAGCCCTTAATCTAGCGATAAAAAGCAATAAAAATAATGTAGCTTTATCGCCCTAATTTTTACTTAACCTGAGTATATACGGAGAGGTGCAAGATATAAGGTACCCTGAAATCTAAGATTATCCTGGCCGTTTAAAAATAAATCCGAAACCCGATTTTTAACGCTTGCTGAAAAACAGGCGCCGTTACTCGTCTGTTATATATGCCTGTTTCAAAAAAAAATTCAATCCAGTTTTGGAACTTCGAGGGCTGGCGCATTGCCTCCCAAGTGTCCGTTAGAAGATTACACTGGTAGCTAAATATACTTTGTAAAATCTGAGTTAATATATATCCTCAAAAAATTAAATCCGCATAGCTGATTTTTAGGGATTGTTGAAAAACAGGCGCCGTTACTCGTCTGTTATATGTGCCTGTTTTAAAAAAAATTTCAATTCAGTTTGAAACTTTGGCGACTGGCGTAACTTCTAAATGTTAGTTCTGAATTATACGGGTAGTTAAATATACCTTACAAAATCTGAGTTAATATATATGTCCTCAAAAAAAATAAATTTGCTTGCAGAAAAACTGGCGCCGCTAGTCATCTGTTATATGTCTGTTTCAAATAAAATTTTAACCCAGTTTTTATATTCCCTCACGAAACACTCATGGTGATGTGAAAAGGCGCCCGTTGGAATAGGCGCCGTTCTTCAATGTTTAGTCAGAAGCTTTGTTATGCAAGTACGCGGCCACGATGTGATGGCAGTATGGGCGCCCGTTTAAAATTTTCCAGTACATCGGCAACTCGGAAGGAATCCGGTTTCTCCAACAACGGTACTTCATACAAGAGCAAGTCCAGCCAATTTTAGTAGCCGTTACAAAATACTTATCACTGCACTGTCTGGATTGAACCCACCAACCACCGTCCACCTTTTCAACTGGTAATTGTGATGCGATTTCAGTTGAAGCTTCTCTCGTATATTCGTTCAATTGACGGTAACTGATGATTGTTCCAGCTTCTTTAATCCAAATGCCAACTGCCCAAGCTTCGACTGTCAAATTATGTTCTGTGTATTTGCTCTCCCATTTAGTTCTGCCAAGCTGTTTAAGCACTGCTGCTACTGTGAATTTTGGAAACAATTGTGATTGAAGTTGTGAACTGGAGTTTAGACTAAGCAGCAAAAAATGACCCAGTAGCACTGAGTTCACAAAAAACAAACTTGAAGCGCAGAATTGATTAATACTAAGCCGATTTGTCTTGCTCTTTACGTGGTTTCGGCGTAGTTTTTTTGACTATAGGATAGCGAATTTTACGTTGTCGTGGTTGTCCAGCTTTCCAGCCCGGTGACTTTCCGCGAGGTTTGGGTGAATGGGCAGGTGTGCTAATAGCCTCTAAAACCAAACCCATTGCCTGGGCAACCCTTCCAGGGGTTAGTTTGTCTAAGGACTTTTGCCAAGGTAAAGGGTTGTCTGCAACAATATCACGAGTGAGCCACAATTCCCAAGTCATCATTGGCATTAAATCGCTCCAACGCTCACACTGCTTGGTAGTGCCGAGTTTTGGAAGAGTCCAATGAAGACGTTGTTTTGCAAAACGATACCAATGGTCAACAGTAAACCGACGTAAATAAAGGCGCCATATTTCACCCAAAGCAGGGATTTCTTCTCCTACCCAAGCTAACCATAATGGTTTTGCAACCCTTAAATTACCTTTATCATCAAGGCGTTCAACCCTTATTATCGACATTGGACGTGCAGCAGTTTTACGGAAATGCAAATTTTCCCATAAGCGAATTTTTACCAGTCCTAAGTTTGGATCATTTAACGTCAGTTCTGTCTTTGCTTTCTGCCATGAATCCGGTTCCGAGAGTTTAAATTTGTTACCATGCTTTCGTGGGCGCCCCTTGCCTGAATATTCTGGGGGTGCTGTCCATAAACTGCATATTTGAACGCAAACGTACAAGAATGTCTGCTGGAATGTCGGCTGTTTTTAAAATAAAAGGGGCACAACCATATTCGCTATCCCACACAGAAATCGGTCTTGTAGGTAAGTTCTTACACACTTGCTTTAATTGCCAAGTCGCCTTATCGATTGGATTTTCGTAACTGGTTATTCTCTCATGCCGCAATGGTAATGCCCAACTACCTGAATCTTCTGGTATCCAAGCTATGGTGCTATATCCCTCACCAACACCAATTGGTTTGTTTCCACCGAACCCAGGACTTGTATGCTCAATTGTTCTATCTTGAAGCGTTACTGCATCTGGTCTCGGCCATAGGGTATGGTCTCCAGCCAATAAAGGACGATTTTCTGTTGGTATCTGTTTTATATACAGGTGCATCAATTTCTGTCGCTGAGGTCTAGTGTCCTGTAATGCCTCGTAAATACTTGGCCACTTGCGTCGAAAAAGTGGCGATAGGGATAAATCAGCCAAACTGTAGGCGTTGCGTGTTGTTAATATTGCATCTGTTAGTTCAAATGTTGCATCATGTGCTTTGCCTAAAAGCTTGTAAGCAGCTTGACGGAATTCTCGAAGTTTGTCAGATTTCATAATGGCAGGTTTGAGATTTGGTGGTTCTTATCTCAGCATCTGTCAAAAGGGGGACTGTATTCAATCAGACCCCCTATTTTTTTGCTTCGGGTTCCATCATTTAGTCTAAACTCCAGTGTGAAGAAACTTGCATACAAAACCCTGTGTTTTACTATAATTATTCTCTCAATAAAGAATAAATTTGTCAATACATAATTACTAATAAAAGTTGTGTTTATATGTGAAATTATCAATGTATAAAATGTTGTGTTGTTGTTAGAAATAAATCGAATTGTTAAATATAAAAAAGATAGTTGATGTAATTGCAGGCGCCGGAATTGCCAGAAAAAGACCCGATACAATGTACCGGGCAGATTACACAGGGTTTAAAATTATATTTTAACTTTTTATGGCGTCAATAGAATTAATTAGTGGGTTTCGATTGTATGGGCGCCGTTTGAAAAGAGTGTTTTGAATGCCCCAGTTGGGGCAGCAAGTTATTAAACTTTTAAACTTGAGTAAGCCGCTGCGATATGTTTACAGTAGGGCTTGTGATTTATAACTTCCCAGTATGCAGGTAACTCATGAGGAAGGCGGTTTTTCCAGCAACGGTATCTCATGCATGTGCAAAGCCAGCAGGAATTCTGCCTAGAATATCTAACAAAGTGCTTTTTGTTTTGCTGACTTACTGACTCAATTAGCCAGCCCATATGAGTTTTCTCAACATCTAGAATTTCACCCTGTGCTTGTGCGAAACTACGATGAAAATTATTTAAGATGCTGTAGCTAATAGTTGTATCTTCTTGGCATACCCAAATACCGCCTTCTTGCGCTTCTGTTATTAATTCGTATTCACTTTTACATACATATTCCCAACCAGTCATGCCTAATTGACAAAGAATATGCGCCACTAATTGATTACTGAAAAGTTGCGATTTTAGCTGTGAAGAAACTTTCATAAAAACCCCGTGTTTGACTGTATTTATTTTCTCAAAGAATAATAAATAAGTCAATACATAAATACTACAGATAGCTTTTACAGGTACACGCTTACAGTAATTCAAATAATAATAATTAAAGCATTTATATCAATTTTCACTCCTCAGATAACACATCTGTAACAGAAGAATTTTGTCTAAGATAAGCAATTACAGCAGCTTCAAGCCATTGAGCCTTTGCTAGTCCAGATTCGGCAATTGCTGCATTAATCTCTGCTAAGAGTGAAACTGTAGGGCGGAAGCACATCGGCTGTTCTGAACGTGGTTCTTTCCCTTCTTCTACTTTAAAAGTTGTTGCATTTTTCTTTAACGGGTTCTTTTGACCGGGATTTCCGGTTCTTCCTTTTCTAGCTACCATTGCTCTGCTACCAATGTAAAGTTATATGTATTTTCCCTTGTATACTTGGCTTTATTACGTATACATGGCATAATAAGTATAGCAGAAAGAAATTCTGACTGCCGCCCAACCCGACCAAGAGCAAGCGGCAGTTACCACCCAATATTCGAGAGGTAACTCAATCATGACACATCAGGCGCCACAAAATTTTGAAGATAAATTCTGGCAACGTGTTGAAAAAACAGAAACTTGCTGGTTATGGAAGAGTAGTAAAACTAGAGATGGGTATGGTTTATTCCAAAAAGATGGGCGCCGACAGTATGCTCATCGCATCGCATGGGAGCTATACCACAAAACTCCAATTCCTAATGGAATGTTTATTTGCCATGTATGTGATGTTCCATCTTGTGTAAGAGACTCTCATCTTTTTCTGGGTACTCATAAAGACAATATGCAGGACATGATTTCCAAGGGTAGAAATTTTGCTATTACAAAGCCTGAACGTATTGCACGAGGAGAACGCCATCGCTCTAGAACAAAACCTGAAAGTATAGTTAAAGGTGAAGCAGTTAATACTGCTAAATTAACCCAGCAGCAAATAGATGAAATACGTCGTAGGTATCACCCTAAAGCCAGATATGGACATCCTGGTAGTAGGGCTGGACAATTGGCTCAAGAGTTTGGTGTGTCACGCAGTCAGATATGGAAAATTGTTACCAACAAAGCTTGGAAAGCTGAAATCGATTAAATTCACTGGTAACTTTGACAAGCTAAAGCGCTGACTTAGACGAAAATAACTTGGGATGGTGCCATCCCAAGTGCTTGCAAAAACTTGAATTCATTTACCATTCATAAGGTTAACAGCAGAGTTAAAAAGGCGCCTCACAGTAATCACGGAATTTATCGCAAAACAACCATTTATCTAATTAAGAATCATGGCTATGACACCCGAACAAACAGAACTCTGGCTCGAAATTCAACACAGACAGATGCTCGCACTCGAACGGATTGCAGACACACTTGATAGCCTTGCTCCAAAATCGGCGCCTGACATCAAGCGACCCATCGAAGAATTTAAGAATTTTGATTGGTCGAGTATCGGTGCCAGAGTTGATAAATCAGATTCATACGGTGCAGCGGTCGTAAGCTGGAAAGGACAAATTTACACAAGACGCAGCCCCCAGAATAAATTTGGAGTGGCAATTTGGTTTAGTCGTTGTGTTGGTAAAGAGGAAGATGGCGCCAACAAATATGAGCGGTTAATCACCTTCAAACCTTTCTCAAACATTGAAGCCGAGCCATTACCACCAAAAGCTCAAAACCACATTGGATAAATTTTAATTCAGGCGCCACTATAACGGCGCCTCTCTTACATTCACTTCGGGTAAAGTTGTATGCCATTAATCACCGACTATCGCACGTCCATCATTGACGACTTAAAGATTTTTGAAAATTCTCTTCGCGGCGCCACTATTAGAGTTAAAAAGCTACTGAAGGCAAAAGATACCGATGTTTTGGTTAAGTACGAGTGCTACCAAGTACAAGAATTTTTAAACACTGCATTAATATCGATTGAGAAAATTAATCAACCTAGGATTAATCAGCAGCAAACAATACAATTATTAAAAGCTGCTAGTATTGATTTACACATTGCTGTAACCAAAACTATTACTCTACAAGGCTTCATACATGACTTGGTGTGTAAATTGTACATTGATATTTTTCAATTACTGCCTAGGGGTTTATGGTTTGAGCCTCTCTGTTACTGAAACATAGAGGTTGAATCGTTGACCATTAAGGCAAAATCATCTAAAACAAAATTCAAAAAAACTTTTTCGGGGACTGTATTACAGGGTGAACAGTTGGAGATAGGATTTTAGAAATTGGCGCCTCTCCAAAGCGGCGCCTTAATTTTTCAGATTGAAAAAATATTTTCAAACAGGCACATATAGAGAATTTAGTGAGGTATCAATTTTGACTTAAAAAAAACATTTTAAAGTGGCATATATTAGAAAATCCAGCTTAATTTTTAACAAATTTTAGAGGTATTAATTTTGACTTAAAAAAAATTTGAAAACACTACTATATACAAAATTCACGGCAATTTATCAGCAAGTCGTAGCGAGTATCATTTTTGACTTTAAAATAAATTTTGAAAACACTACCATATACAAAATTCGCGATAATTTATCAGCGAGTTGCTGCGAGTATCATTTTTGACTTTGAAAAAAATGTTGAAAACACCGCATATATAAAAACACTCTAGTTTTCAACAAATTTCAGCAAGTATAAATTTTAACCATCATCTAAAATTTTCAAACGGGCATATAAAAAATTTACAAGCTGAAACGCGCACGGTCTCGAAAATAAAAACTTTCATGCGAACATTAATTTTAATTCCCTGGCGCCGGATAAATGTATATTCACATAAAAAATCCCCCTTCGCGGAGGAGTTTTGTTTAATTAACTTCGACCTTAATCTTTATTTCATTAACCCACCATTTGAATTCATATTCTTTTTCATACTCGTAGATATCGAAAATTCCCTCTAAACACTGTTCTAAATTATCAAAATCACAATTATTGTCTCGCATATCTTGCCATTCTTTAAGATGAGGTACAAAATAACCTAGATGCTTTCTCTTAAAAGAGATTGAATAAGTGATGTAACCTGAATCAACACAACCAGTATGAACGAGACGGTAGGTGTTAGAAGTAGTTAACATGTTAGATACCTGTTTACTTAACTATAATTATTATACAAATTAATAGTAATAAATAGTTATAAAATTACTTATTTAGTAACAATTGTAATAATTAAAAATATAATTTTCAAACACTATATAAACATTATTTATGAGCATATATTTATCGGCGCCATCATTAATAAATTCAGAGCAAACATTAATTTTCAGCTTTGAATAAATTTCTTAATAAGGCATATATATAAAAATTGATATTAACCATTAACTTAGCACTCAGAACTCAGCACTTTTAACTTCTTACTGTCCTTGCATGTCATCAGATTTGACGGTTAGCAATTCTTGCAGGGTATACGCGGTGCCGAATGCTTCGAGTGCCCATACTTCCATTTCTCCGAAACGCTGTCCACCTTGTTGTGCTTTACCACCCAAGGGTTGTTGCGTAACAAGTGAGTAAGGACCTGTTGAGCGTGCGTGAATTTTATCG